>Ga0209417_1000102_pt1 | contig 226110 bp, 208 predicted proteins | sample RifGroF2_FD_184002 | JGI IMG/M metagenome (GOLD analysis project Ga0209417, IMG submission 184002) | Groundwater microbial communities from Rifle, Colorado, USA - Groundwater F2 (SPAdes) (version 2) | ecosystem: Environmental > Aquatic > Deep subsurface > Groundwater | place: Rifle, Colorado... | reverse complement strand
GCAGTCAGTTCTTCCTTTAACTTTGTTACTTGAGCTTTTAATACGTTTTCAGCTTCTGCGATCTTGCCGGGTATTGAACCATTGGCTTCTTTAACTTGTTGTTTAAGATTTTCTATTTGATCTTGTAGACTTGCTTTTGCTTCCTGTACCTTCAGCGGAATTGAATCTTGGGCAGATCTTAAATCTTTTTTAAGCGAATCTATAACGGTTTCCAGAGGTTTTTTAGCTTCTTCTATCTTTTGCGGCAATAAAGATCTGGAATCATTCAGACTCGTCTTTAGTTGAGCGATCTCATTTTCAAGTGGAGCTTTTGCTGCTGCAATTTTATCAGGAGTAGCGGTTTTCTCTGCAGTCAGTTCTTCCTTTAACTTTGTTACTTGAGCTTTTAATACGTTTTCAGCTTCTGCAACTTTACTTGGAACTGAGCTTTTTACTGAAACCAATTCACTTTTCAGTTGCTCTATAGTGTTTTCGAGTGGCTTCTTGGCTTCATTGATTTTAAATGGAACTTCTTGATACGCAATTTTTAAATCTTCCTTAAGACCAGAAATTTGATCTTCCAAAGGTAGCTTTGCTGCAGCTATTTCATTTGGGATGTTTTCATTTTTCTTTTTTAATTCATTAGTTAGCCTTGCTATTTCAGAATTAAGTGGCAATTTTTCTTTTTCAATGATAGCAGGTATTGAATCCTTGTTTTTCTTTAATTCCTGCTCGAGCAGATTTATTTTTGATTCTAATGGAGAAATATTTTTGCTTAATTGTTCATTTAAGCTTGATTTGCTGTCTTTGAGTTCTTGTTGTAAAAGTTCTATCTTTGATCGATTGGCAATGTTTAACTCCTCAATTTGGTTAGCTAGCGCAAGTCTTTCTTTTTCCAGATCAACCAGATTCTTTTGTAAGACTTCATACTCTTTTTTAATTTTAAGAACATCTGCGTCTTTTTCATCCTGAATATTCTTTGATAAATTCAGCTTTCTTTGTAAATTCAAAATTTCTTCATTCAGCAGGTTTTTAGCTTCTTCAACCTTTTGGGCCGATTCTTTTTCTAGGACCTTTATGTTTTCGTTTAAAATTGAAAGTTTTTTATTGAATTCAAATTTTTCTTGTCTTAATGCTTCCGCCTCTTTTTTAAGTGCGTCAGAATCTTTATTGAAACCTTCTATAGCTAAATCTTTTCGATTAATGGTTGCATTTAGCTCAGCTATTGTTTTATTCAGGTTTTTAATATTTTCTTCAATCGGCGAAATACTTTTAGAAAGTTTTGACTGAAAGGCAAGTTCATTATCTTTAAGCCGGTCCTTCATGTTTTCCAGGTCTTGGGAGAGAAATACTTTTTCTTGGCGGGCATTCATTAATTGTTGAACAAGAGCTTGTTTTTGAAGTTCGAGATCTTCAACAACAGAATCCTTATCAAAGGCACCCTCATCTATCTTGATTATTTTGTTTTGAAGGTCAAAGATCTCAGATTCTAATTTTGTTTTTTGGTCAGAAACATTCTGAAGTTCTTCTTTAAGGATATCTTTTTCACTTATTAATTTTTCAATTACTATATTTTTTCTCATGATTGAAGTTTTAAGGGATCCAACGGAATCGCTTAAATCGTTGTCATAAAATTCTTGAGCGCATAAATTAGTAGACATAAAAAATGCCAGAATGAATAAAATTGTTATTTTTTTCATTATACGGTTATTTCCCTTCTATCAAACTTTCTATTTTCTTGAATTTCTTTTCTATTTCTGAGAGTGCAGCTTTATATTTTTTAATTTCTTCATTGCACTGTTGAGTGCTACAACTTTTATTAGCTTCGAGGAGACTTTGATTTTCCTGATCTAAATCATTTGCTTTGTTGCTCATTTGTTCATTTTCTTGATAAGCTGTTTCCAGTTGTTGTTCGAGCTTTTTACAATTTGAGTCTAATGTGTTTTTCTCCTTTATTAATTCTGCTAATTGGTTAGATGTGGCCACATAATTTTCAGATAGCTTTTTAAACTGATCATTTAGAGTCCCCTCATGATTTGTTAAAGGTGTTTTAATTCCAATGCTTTCTTCAATAGGATTCTCATTACTTGCAGAATTATCACTAATATCATCTGTGCTGTCAATAAAACTTGAGTCGAAACGGCTATCTGCGCTAGATACTTTTGTGACTTCATTGCCTATTTTTATTTTCTGGAAATCTTCACCAGTAAAAAACTCACGTTTTCTTTTATAAGGCCCTAATTTAGAAATTGCCCCTGATGACTCAAGAACTTCAAGATATGTTATATGGTTGCCATCTTTTTTGATCTCAACAATATCATTATTTTGAAGATATAAATTGCTTAAATCAGTGAAAGCTACTTTATATTTGTAGTTAATGTTAATTATTTCGCCAGAAACTTGATCATTGGCATATGAAATATTGAAAGGAATGAAAGAAAAAGCTAAAACACACAGTAAAGGAAAGAATTTGATCTTAGTTGTATTTTTCATTATATTTGGTTTTTAATTTTATAATTAGTTTAGTAATATTATTACTATTAAATGAATAAATCAACTCTTTTCTTATCAACTGATTGTTGTTGATAAATTAGGAAAAGTCAAAAAATCCTTTTCAATCCTAAATCGGATCCACGTATTTTTCTTTTATTCTAAGTATTTGAGGAAGGCATTGAATAAAGCAGTCAACAAGTTTTGGGTCAAAATGAGTTCCTGAACATTTTTTTATTTCATCAACAGCTGCTTCAACAGTCCAAGGCTCTTTGTAAGGTCTTTTTGTTGTTAAAGCATCAAAAACATCGCATAATGCACAAACTCTTGCTACCAATGGTATTGATTTACCTTTTATTTTCGTGGGATATCCATTCCCATCCCATTTTTCATGATGATATAACGCAATTTCTCTAGCAAGTTTTAGTAATTTTGAGCTTCCTCCAGACAATAACTCGGCACCAAGAGTTGTATGTGTTTGCATTGTTTTCCACTCTTCTAAATCGAGTTTGCCAGGCTTTAAAAGAATGCTGTCAGGTATACCTATTTTCCCTATGTCATGTAGTGGGCTTGCATTAAGTATTAACTGGCATTTCTCTTTACTTATGCCTGCTTTTGAAGCCAGTGTTGCAGAATATAGGCTCATTCGGTTAATATGCATTCCGGTTTCTGAATCTTTACAATCTACTGCCCTAGAAAGCCTGTTTATAACATCAAGCTGTGTATTGTAAAGCTCTTTTGTTCTTTGCTTTACTTTTCTATCCAGTGTTTTTCTTTGATCTAAGCTTTCTTGATGCAAAAGCCTAACTTCAATTATGTTGTGAATTCTTAGGAGTACTTCTCTTCGATCATAAGGTTTATTTAAAAAGTCTTTAGCCCCGGACTCAAGTGCCCTGAAGCGCTCTTTTAAAGCTTCTACGCTTGAAATAACAAGTATCGGCAAGTATGAGTGGTCTTCTACTTTCTTTAATTGATCCATAACATCAAAACCGGTTAGATAGGGCATGTTCAGGTCTAAAACAACTAAATCTGGCTTAATGCTCTTATATAATTTAAGGACTTCCCTACTATCGGTTGTGGAAAATATATTTTTGTATTCTGCTTTTTCAAGAATATTACTTAGTAGCTTTATGCTAAGGATTTCGTCATCAACAATTAATATTTTTGAATTTAGAATGTTGTTTTCAGTAATCATGATTAAAGTCTCATGTTTTCTATTTCTTTTAAATAATCATAGTTTGTTGAATCGCTTTTAATCGGAGTTATTGTAACATATCTGTTCCCTAACGCATATGTGTCAATTTTATCATTATTTTTCTGAGTTGGGACTTTACCAGTCATCCAGTAATAGTCTTTTAAACTAGGATCTTTTTTCTTCCTAAATGAGCCATGAATTGGAACGGTGCATTGACTTGTTGCCTTTATGCCTCTTATTTTTGATGTTGTTATATTAGGGATATTAACATTCAAAAATGTCCCTTTAGGAAGGCTGTTCTTATAGACATATTTAGTTATTTTTGCTCCGAATTTTGCAGCATAAGTGAAGTCAGGATTGTCAAATGTATCAAGTGAAATAGCAATTGATGGGATGCCAAGAAGCGCTCCTTCTCGTGCACCTGCGACGGTCCCTGAATAAAAAACACTACAACCGTCGTTAGGTCCCAAGTTGATCCCTGAAACAACAAGGTCAGGTTTATTTTTTAATATTACTCCAACAGCAAATTTAACACAATCCGCTGGAGTACCAGAAATTCCATAGCCGAAAAAGGCCCGTCTTCTTTTTACCTTCTTATGCCATATGGGCCTTGACAAAGTTATTCCATGACCTACAGCGCTTCTTTCCGAATCGGGAGCAACTACAATAACTTCACCTATTTTCTTTAATTGAGCATATAGAGAATAAATGCCTTCAGCATAGATACCATCATCGTTTGTTAACAAAATTTTCATGAATTCTTCTTAATAAAATATTTAAAGATTTAGGTGGCTTCAGATTTATTTAATATATCATATGCTCATGGTATTTTCTATATTCTAACAATATTTCTAATTGAGAATAACTGGCTATTTATCCATTTATTTCAATAGAGTCTAATGGCTTAGGAGAAATATAAACTTTAATAACATCTCCATAAGTTATAGGACAGCTAAAGTGATTGCCGTCTATGAATATTTTTCCTTTACGCATTAAGGAGCGTATGGAAATAACGCTGCTTGCGTTAGCTATTCCACTTTTAAAATAATATTTTTTTCCTTTGCAATCATATAGTTCTCTTGCAAGAAATTGAAAAGACTTGTCATATTTGTTAACTTTTTTGCCTCCAGCTGAATTGATGGCCCCAGTACTTCCACAAGGCGTTGCTATCCATATTCCTGAACTAAATTGTTCTTCCTCTACACCATTGATATCCAAATAATATCTACTCATGGCTGCAGGATTTGAATGACAAATCAATATTTCATTCAAACAATTGGAAAATATCACATTATTGTTTTTTTCTATTTGTAGTCTATGCAATTTTTTAATAGTAAAATTGTTTTTTAGAATATTATCAAGAGTAGATTTAAAAGACTTACTGCTACAAGTACACAATTTTCCCACACTTCTTTTAGTGTCCGAATTAACGCCAATTAATAGCTGGTTATTGATTTTTCTGGAAGCCTCTAGAAATGTCCCGTCACCTCCAACTGTTATGACTAAATCATATTCTGAATATCCAGTATTTTCCCCTCTAGTGTATTTTTCATATTTTATTTTGTGTTCAGAAAGAACATCTTCAACAAAAGCTAATGTCTTATAGTGAGCAGTATGCGCTTCAGCAAAACGCTTGGTAATATTATCAATATCCTTATTCTTTTTTCCAAATAAAGAACTGTTTTTGTTTAAAAAATAAATCTCATAATTGCTTAGCTTGTATAGTATCAGTGCTTTATTAAACATGATTAGATTCTTTTTTGCATGATTATAATTTTATAAAATTCACTCTAGCTTGAAGTTCTTTTATGGACTTATATACACTGTCAGCTTCAAATAAATATTCTCTTGGCAATGAAGTTTCAATTGCAATACATTTGATGCCAGCTGATTTAGCAGAAGCTATTCCAAAGGGTGCATTCTCTATTACTACTGCCTGACAAGCATTTATGTTTAATTTTTTTAAAGCTTTCAAGAACGGCTCTGGATGAGGCTTCCCCTTACGTACATCAGAGCCTGTAATAATGGTATCAAACAAAGAATAAAGATTGTCAGGCAGAATTTTATGCAACTCGTGCCTGGAAGTTCCTGTAACAAGCGCCAAAATAAAGCCCTGCGCGTATAGTTTCTTTAAAAACGATCTGCTTCCTGCAATAAAACGTGATTTAACAATCTTCTTAAAAAGCTCTTCTTTCTTGTCGAGGATTACATTCGCATGCTTTATATTTAATTGTTTTTCATAAGTGCTAAATATTCCTTGCAGACTGCTTATGCCTGTTTGGCCTTCTCTGGAATAGATATCATAATGAGTTACATTTAAGCCTTCATCCTTAAGAACGATTTTCCAGGACTTGTAATGATCAGGCATGGTGTTTGTAATTACGCCATCCATATCAAATATAATGGCTTTTATTTTATAAATATGCTTATTCATAAGGTTTGATTATAAATTAAAACAAATAACAATGAAAGGCGAATATATAATTATTATTAAATGTTATATTTGGTGGGTTTAGATAAAGATCCGTTTTATTTAAACAAATGTTCAAATCAGTATTCTATTTTTGTTTATTTGCGTTTCTTTTTCTGATATGCTTCATTTTTTTCTTTTGATTCTTAATTGTTTTGTTAAAATCTTTTTTCTTTCTTTTCTTAGCTTTTGCTTTTATTTTGGCTGCATGTTGTTTTGCTTTGATCTTGTTCAGCTCTTGTCTATCTTGTTTTTTTTTATATTTAGCTTTATTACGTTCTTTTTTTTCAGCGATTTTTTTCGTTTTTAATGCTTTTTCTTTTTTGCTTTGTTGATACTCATCCCATTGTTCCATGAAAACCTGTTTTTCTTCATCACTAAATTCTGACCATTCCTTTCCTGTTTTTTTGAAAACTCTCTCCTTCATTTCTATTGGAGCAAAATCATTAGAATCAACATAAACCCTACTAGATGTATTTTTCTTTCCGAGACAGATTTCAACATCAGAAAAAACAATTACAGTTGAAAATATTATAAACAAAAACAAAGAAAAAACGCGTCTGTTATAAAAATAGAAATTTTTCATAAAGTCTCCTAAATAATCAATAAAATACCTCTAATAAAGTATACAATACTCAATTATGCCTTACAAATATATATAATATTATATTTAGTTAAGATACAGCTAAGCTTTAACAGGTTTCTCTTCAGATGATGAGCTTAAAATTAAAGCTGAGATAATACCAGTAATCATCAAAACTATTGCAAATATAAGCTCCAAATCAATTGTTTTAGGTAGGATACTGACCTGCTCAATTGGCACGATTTTTCCGCTATGTGAAGTTACAAACTTTATTGTTTCTTTCCATGGCCAAACTTTCGATAAAGAACCAATAACTATGCCAGTTAATGCAGAAATGGTAATATCGTGATACTTATTAAAAAGCCAGCTTAATATACGAACAAAAACCAGTAAACCAATGCAGGCTCCCAATGCAAATATGGATAAAACTGCAAAATTCCTATCGTTTACAGCTTCTAATATATAGAAATATTTACCTAACAAAACTAGAACAAACGACCCTGAAATTCCTGGCAAGATCATTGTGCTAATTGCAATGATTCCACATAAAAATATAAACCAAGAAGCTTCTGGAGTATCCATAGGCACTAATTTGGATAATCCGTAAGTCAATAATGCCGCCAATAATAGTGAGACTATTTTTGAAAAAGTCCACTTGGTAATTATACGGCCTATAATTGGTATAGTTGCTATTATTAATCCGAAGAAAAAGGAGTTAATTAAAATAGGTTTTTCATGCAAAAGCCATGTAATGATTTTTGCGAAAGATACAATAGCAAGCATTGCACCAAAAACAACACTTCCTAAAAATTTCCACGGGATGTAATCAATCGCTTCCTTTATTTTAAATGAGAACAGTAATCGCAAAAACTTAGTATCTATGAGCTTTATAGATGAAATCAAATCCTCATATAATCCCAGAATAAAAGCTATTGTTCCGCCAGAGATTCCGGGTATTGCGTTAGCTATTCCTATACAAAAACCTTTTATTATTAGCTTAAAAAAATCAGCAGATTGGAAGCTTGAGTTTTTAGGATTAATCATTTGTCTCCCTGTTGTTTGTTCCCAAGCCATTCAGCTATATCTTCAGAATATTGAAACGGAATATTGTTTCTTTTCAATATTTGCTTATCTACTTGGTTAATGTTTGTGTTGTCAATTATTAGCTTCGAATTGTTTTTTAATAACACCGTTGTAAATTCATCGTTATTTTTTGCTTCTTCCAGGAATATCACCAAATCTTTAAAAGAGCTTACATTTTTGTCATTTATAGATACAACTATTTCATTAGCAAAATCCTGATACCCCACATTAATATCATCTGACAAAACACTAAGAAGGACGACTACTTGTTCATTCTTTTCAATATTTGACCTGCCTGATGCAATCAGGTAATAATTGAAATCCACAGGAGCTTGTTCCCACCATCTATTGCCCCAAGCATGAACAAGATCAGTAGATAATGGTACAAAAATTATTCCTCCATAAATGTAATAAGGGGGTTTATCAAAATAACGGGGATATGGAACCAAGGGCGAGTATTTTCTAAGTGGTAATTTAACATCTACTATTTTTCCATTTCTTTTAACTTTAAGATTGATATCATTATCAATCTGTTTATCATTGATTAAATGCGCCATTGTCAAACGTTCATTATCTCTAAAGGTATAGGTTCCATCTTCACCGATCTGTATATTGTCAATTTCAAGTATCACATCACCTTCAAATAAATATCCATCTGAAGGTGAATTAGGCATGGTCTTAGATATAAGCACTCCACCTTCGATGTCATTGATGCCATAAATCTTCTTTAAAGCGTTATTTTCAGTATTATTGAACTCAATTCCAATTAACGGAAAGCCATCATAATTACCATCTTCATTATCATTGAAAAAATGGTTTATTACCGGGGGAGGAATCATATACCCAATATTTTGTGCCGTCATATAAGCTTGCATTGCTATTCCAACGAGCTTTCCATCTTTGATAACAGGGCCGCCGCTGTTTCCGGGATTGATAGCAGCATCAATTTGAACTGCTAATAATTTTCTATTGCTTTGAGAGTAAGGCACTAATTCAATCCTTGAAACAACTCCTTTTGTGATTGACATTTTATCTCCACCTTGGGGATAACCTAGCACAGAAACGCTTTCCTGTAATTCAGGTAATTCGCCAAGTTCAAGAAAAGTTGTGTCATCAAAGAATTTAGGGTCTTTTACAACAAGGACGGCAAGGTCGCAATCATATCCGATATGCTCAACTTTTGCTGTATATTTTTTAGGGTCAGAATTCTTTTTTACTTGTATAAAAGTGTTGTCAGCGATAACATGTGCGTTTGTAAGTATTTTATTGCCTTTAAGGATGCAACCTGAACCGCTGGCAGTATAAGTCCCTTCTGATTGCCAAGGCTGGTAATAATCCATTCTATTAGCCGTTACAAAAATTTTTACAACGGAATCGGACTGGTCTGATGCAATAGCGAGTGAAACAGGAGAAAGTAATATTGAAATAAATGTTATAAATAAGATTATTCTGAAGAAAGAATTCATATCGAGAGCCTTCCTGTTGTTTAGTTATTGAGAATAATTTATCTAAGAAGCAACTTAGGGGCAGTTATATTGTCGCTAGCAAAAGAAGAATACATATTATTAAATTCCAGTATTTGAGTCTTCAAGGCTTCTCTTAATGAATCCAGTTGTTTTTGTAATCCTGCCATTTCATTAGCAAATATTTTGTCCTTATCAGACTTTTCATCATAAAGGACGCTTATCTCTAGTAATTTAGAATTAGTTTCTAGAAGCTTGCTATCAAAACTGATCATATTTTGTTTAAATTTATTTATGATTCTTTCTTTTTCAGCTATCATCTTTTGAGCAAAATCTATTTGCGCTTCAAGAGTTTTAATGTTGGCAATATTTGATTTGTTCTCTTTATATGTATCCCAATATTGTTCTTTATATATTCTCAATATTCCGCTTTGTTCTATCAATTTCCTGTTTTTGATTAATAAAGATTCATTGAATTTATTTTTGTCAAAAATTGCAATTTCCTTGATTTTGTTAATATCGTTTTGCAAAATTTTTATTTGATCATCTTTTTCCTGTATTATCTTCTGGCCCAATTCTAGTCTCGAGTTAAGGTCCGTCAATTCAAGATGCATATCAACTGTACTCACATTTTTTTCTTTAAATTTGTTTTGATTTTCGACTAATTGCAAAGACATATCAACTACTTGTTTTGTCATTCTTTCAATTGTCAAATCTTTTCTTGCAAGGTCAGTTTTCAAACTTTCCAATTGTTTCATTAATACTGCTGTATCTGTGCTTGAATGATTAAGCTCAGAATCTAAATCCACATGACCTTCCTCCAAATCGTCAGAGTGTATTGGCCGTATTCCTGAAGCTTCATTATTTTCTCTTGATTTATTAAGAATCGCATTGTTTTTAACAAGAGTGAGCTTGTCGTTAACGCTCATTACCCCTTTGTATTCTTCTCGCAAAAAGGCTAATTGATCTTCAAGTGACTTTTTAACAGAAATAAGGGCATCTATTAGATTTAATAATGGGTCATTTGTGGTTCCAGGTTGCTGATTGGGATTTAATATCGATTTTGTATTAATATTTTCATTTAAAGCAGCTAGTTTATTGAGCTCGGCTTGAACCATCTCTTCTGAACCGCCATCGGCAAAAAATTTCTCTTTGCTGTTTTTTATTCTGAATGAATAATAGTTAATAGCTTCTCTCAATCTAGAAATATACTTATACATATCATTGATTTGAAGCATTGATATCCTTACCTTAAAAGGAAGATCTTTATATCGTGATGTTTTTAAAAGCCCCTTAATTGCGTTATCGTTATCAATATCAAGCAAAAGAGCTCTTGAGAAATCATTAATAGCAGCATTTATATTATTAGCGTTTAAATTTTGGTTGCCATGCTCTATTAAAGAGGTAATTATTTTATCTTCAAAATCTGCAAAAGATAGAGATGGAAGAAGAACAGTAATGATAAATATAACTATAATTAGTTTTAATAAAGTTCTCATTTGATATAGAATCGTTTAACTTTGTAAAATGAAATAGAAGTATATCACTTTGGGATAAAAGATTCAAGAACAGGTTATTTGGCCGGTTTTTTTATTTTGCGTTTTTTGTGTTGAACTTTATGCCAATGTATTTCATTTAGTATATATCCTACACAACTAGTTTTATTGCAATAGCACTTATGTCTTTCATAATCATCAAAACTGTATCCGTAGTTGTAAGAAAGTTCCTCACCTTTTGTTATATCCCTGATTGAAACAATCCAAATGTGTCCACTTATAAGAAGGGTTTCACAATTAGGTTCGCATGTGTGGTTAATAAATCGGGCTGTATTGTAAGGCACATTGCCATCAATGTCATATCTTTTATTTAATTCAAATATATATACCGCGCCATGCTTAATGCTTTTTTTTGACTTTTTAAGGGGAATTTCGGATCTTATTTCTGATTCCTTTTTTGTTATTCTTTCACCCACATATTCAATTATACGCGTGGCTTCTGGTATATCTTTTTTGGCGAACACACCCTTGTTGTGAATGCTTGATTGCTTTACAACTATATATGAACTTTTTGTTTTAATCACCGATTGCTCCTTAAAATAGATAAAAGAATATTTTTATGCTTAATGATTTTGATTTAAATTTAAAAAAAGAATGGTGTTTGGGAGGAAATATTAGTATAAAACTCTAAATAATGAAAGAAATATTTTAGGGAAATTATTTTAATGAAATATTGCATTTAATATTTGCAAGATTAATTTATTGCTTCATGAATAACCTATTTGACAGCTATAGACGACTCAATTGAGGCCAACAACTCTTTTAAGCTGCTTGGTTTTGCCACAAATATGTTTCCACCTATCCAGCCATTTTGCGATTGCACCTCATCTCTTGTAATAGTAGCTGTTAAGAATACAATCGGGATATTTTTAAGAGTGGGGTCGTTTCTTATCTCAATTGCTACATCTGGGCCCTCTTTTTCTGGCATTATAATATCTAACAGGATAACATCGGGTAAAAATTGTTTTGCTGTCATAAGTGCATATTTTGATTCATTTACAACTTTAACTTCAAATGCACCAATTGATTCAAGATTAAGCTTAAGCATTGATGTAAACCCTTTTTCATCGTCGACAATCAGGACCTTTTTACAATTCATAACCCCCCCCTTTCAAACTATAAAAATTAATTTTGCGATTACACCACAATCTGCTTTATTCTCAACAACAATTGAACCGCCATGATTCTCAATAATGTTCTTTGAAACGGATAACCCTAACCCGACGCCACCGCTCCCGCGCCTGGATGTATAAAATGGATCGAATATTCTACTGATCTCATTTTCAGGAATGCCTTTGCCTACATCATCAATTTCAACAATGATAAGCTTCTGTTCTGGATTAAATTTATCTTTAGCAGCCGAAGGTAACGCTTGCTTATTATCGAAAATAAAAGATGAATGGATCCTTATTCCAATTTTTCCATTCTTTTCCATAGAAAATATTGCGTTTAAGAAGATGTTAACGAAGACTTGTTCGATCCTATTAACGTCTATCATTAGAAGTGGCAAGTCCACTTCATAATCTTTTACAATATCAATTACGTTCTTAGAAATTTGATAATGGACCAACGATAATGATTTCTCTATAACATCAACAATGTTAGATTTTGTTCTGTTCATTTTGTTTAAACTTGCAAAATCCAGCAAATCTGTAATAATTCCATTGGCTCTGTTGGTAGCTTCCTTGATATTATTTAGCACCAGATTATATTTATCATCATCCATTTTTACCTGTTCAATAAGATAGGTCACTCCATACAATATTGTGGCTAAGGGATTCTTAACTTCATGAGCAACACCGCTAGCCAAGCCTCCAACCACTTTCATCTTTTCAGATTCAATGAGCTGGCTCTGTGTATCCTTTAATGTTTCATAAGCCTGTTTAAGTTCAATTTCTAAACGCTTTCTTTCAAGGCAGTATCTTAGTATTTTGTTAAGAACATAAGCGTTGTATTTTCCTTTTAACAGGAAGTCCTGAGCCCCAAGGCTAAGCGCCTCCAAACCCAACTCATCTTCATATGCCCCAGTGTTAATAACAATTGTTAATTTTGGAAATTTTTTACTTATTTCAACGATTGTATCGATGCCCTTACTATCTGGGAGATTAAGGTCTAAAATAGCTATTTCTATCTCGTTTTCTTCAAGAATTTTGATAGCAGAACTTAACGTATTGGCGATTTTCAGGGTTTTAGCAATAGTTGGTGGGTCCAATAACATAGATTCAAGAATCCTTGCATCAACTTGATTGTCTTCAACAACTATTACATCAAGGGGCCTTGAATAATCTTTTTTGATCTTTTTGCTCATTTTTTCCTCTTTTAACATCAAATAAACAAAGAAAGCCACAGAATTGCTTATGCAATGTTCCGTGGCTTAAATTATTAACTTCAACAAATGAATCACTCATAACAAGGATACAATGTAATCTTTGATTTGTCAAATTTGTCGACAAATTTGACGTTTAAAAATCTAAACCTATTTTAAAGCCAAACTCTTTTGAGTTATTTTTTGGTTCTATGCCATATCCAACAATAGCATTAGTATAAATAACTGGAGATATCTCTGAATCAGCTATATTCCAGTATCTGAAGAATGGCTCTATAAAAACATTGTAGTTCTGGCAGTCTTTTCTTAAGCTAAGTGAACTTTTGAATCCGAATCCATTCCCTTGTCCATTTGTCAAAGTCTCAAAATCTGGATCAATATCTTCCAGATGACTTTTTTGCTTCCCATTAATTAAAAAATCATATTCCAAATTTATGCCTACCGAGATATCATTGTCCATTTTAGTTCTTGTATCTATACCGATTGGTAAATACAAATATCGGGAACTTCTACGATACCCTTTAACCTCAGTAAGATCAGGCTGAACGATTGTTCCCCTTAAATCATTTTTTAAATTCCTGATACCTAAACCCATATAAGGTGTAAAAAGCGTCGACTTTATAGGCATATCGTAACCTATCAAACCTCTCACTTCGAACATAGAGTCTTCAAGCTTACTTAATGTTCCCTGCGATGAGGCGTAGTTTACTCTTCCCCAACTGATTTTAGCATCTAATTTGTAAACATTTATCTGGCTGTCTTCGGAAAAATAATCTTTTAATGATTCCGCTGGCTTGTTTTCAACTGGCCTGTATACAACAGATCCAAATATACCATGCATATGACCTTTTTCCTTCATGACATTTGGTTCTTGATAATTTATAGATGAGTTTTCCTGGCCAAATTCTATTGTAGGTTGTTTAGGAGGTGCTTCCTTCTGGCGCTTAATCTCTTGATATGGATTAGGGGTTCTAAATCTAGTTAAATCGCTATTCTTATTGCTGGGATCTTGGACGACAGGTTGTGAGTAAGAATTTCTAATGGGTTTTTTAGCATAATCTATTTTTCCAGCCTTTCTTCTTTCAACATCATCAAGAGAGCTATTTACAAGGTTCATTCTGTCAGATTTATACTCGCCAGCAACATCTTGGTAGCAATATGCTGTAGGTATTAAAAGGAAAGAAGATAGAATTGATAATAGTAATATTCTATTTGGATAATTCAAACTGATATACCTTTAAAGTTTTTATTTTATTAAGCATATTATATGAATGTTAATAAGTGACTGCAATACAAAAACTGTTTATTTTATGTTAAAAATCAAGGAATTTCTTAAAAAGTAAAAGCGGGAATAAAAGTATATTCCCGCTTTATTTTAGTTTATTTTGAAAATAACTATAGATGTTTTCTTATTCTTTCAGCTATTTTAGCCAGTTCTTCATTATCAGTCGGCGTGGCATTTGCAAAATTTAGATCCAGTATCTTAAACATAGGCACTAGATGTATGTGCGTATGGGGCACTTCTAATCCAGCAACCATAATGCCTACTTTTTTGCAGGGCATTTCCTTTTTAATAGCGATCGCTACTTTCTTTGCAAATATCATTAACCCTCCGAGAAGTTTATCCTCAACATCGAAAATATAATCAACTTCTTTTTTTGGAATTACCAATGTGTGCCCCGGATTAATAGGGCGGATATCTAAAAATGCCAAATAATTATCATCTTCAAATATTTTATGACAAGGTATTTTACCTTCGATTATCTTTGTAAATAATGATGCCATTTTAACACTCCTGATTTTCATTAATTTTCAATACTGCGCCTGTATCTGCACTTGTGACCATTGAAGAATATCTTGCAAGCCAGCCGCCTCTCACTTTTGATTTAAAAGGCTTTACGCTTTTTTTTCTTTTTAAAATCTCAGTTTGGGATAATTTTACATTTATACTGTGTTTATGAACATTTATCTCAATAATGTCACCGTTCTTAAGTATACCTATTTCCCCGCCGCTTGCTGCTTCAGGTGCTATGTGGCCTATACATAATCCCCTTGTGCCTCCTGAGAATCTTCCGTCAGTTATCAGCGCAGCTTTTATCCCTGCACCTTTAATTGCAGATGTTGGTGAAAGCATTTCCTGCATGCCCGGCCCGCCTTTTGGCCCTTCATAACGAATGACCACAACGTCGCCATCCTTAACCTTTCCGGCAAGTATTCCTTTTAAGGCATCCTCTTGAGAGTCAAATATCTTCGCTTTTCCAGAAAAAACGAACATATCTTTCTCAACTCCACTTGTTTTTACAACTGCACCTTTTCTAGCTATATTTCCAAAAAGAACAGCCAAGCCACCTTCTTTGTTAAAAGGATCTTTAGTCGTCTTAATTATATTGCCATCCGGCTTTGGAGACTTGTTAATGTATGAGCCTAATGTGCCGTAAACAGTTCTCGCTTTAAGATCAATAGGTGTCTTTCCTCCGTCATAAATTGCTTTAAGAATGGCGCCCATTCCGCCAACTTTGTGAACATCTTCAAGATGGACTTCCATTCTTGAGGGAGATATTTTTGCGACATTTGACGTGATTTTAGAAAGCATATTGATCCTTTTTAGATCATATTTAATTCCTGCTTCATGGGCAAGAGCTAAAACATGTAGAACTGTATTTGTAGACCCGCCCATCGCCATATCGAGGATAAAAGCATTGTCAATTGATTCACGCTTTAAAATATCCAGAGGCCTTATTTTATTTTTTAGCAATTTTAATAAGGTGTTCGCTGCCTGTTTTACCAAAGCGATCCTTTGGGGATTAAGTTCATATTGCTTCTTACCTTTTGTTCTCTTCGTTGCAGTGATCGTTCCGTTTCCTGGCAAGGCAAATCCCAGGATCTCGCCAAGGCAGTTCATTGAATTAGCCGTGAACATTCCAGAACAACTTCCATATCCCGGACATGCGTCACACGTTATTTGATCTAATTTATTTTTCGATATTTTTCCTGCGCTGTATTCTCCTACACCTTCAAAAACAGAAATAAGATCGCTATTATTATTTCCGGACAGCATCGGGCCACCGCTTACATAAATTGATGGTATATTAACCCTTACCATTGCGTTATACATGGCAGGAATTATTTTGTCGCAATTACCGATCCCTATCCAGGCATCGCAAGGATGAGCGCCGATGATAGTCTCTATTTGATCTGCAATAAGCTCTCTTGAGGGTAAAGAGTATTTCATCCCAAAATGTCCCATAGCAATACCGTCGCAAATTGCACCGCCGATATTTGTATACCAGACATTTACTCCCGATCCTTCAAGCTCTTTTTTTACTATCTCTCCAAGAACATTCAGATGAGCATGTCCAGGTATTTGTGTTGTATAAGAATTTATGATAGTGACAAAAGGCTTTTTCAGGTCCTTCACTGACTTTAATACATTTTCCGCAAGCATCAAGGATACGCTAGGCATCATGTGAGCCCCTTCCCTGAAAATCCCGCTTCCTTTTTCTTGTATACTTTTTATTCCTTCATTCACTGGTAGATTTGTCATAATTTACCTCCTGCTTTATTATCTGGAAACCTAATATCCCCATATGTTTTTATATAAATAATATGTTTTTCTTAATCTTCTTTCAAATGGACTGTTTTTACCACTGCCTTGCCCTACAATTCCAAGCCATTCTTCATGACTATAACCATCAGGAAAGCTCATTGGGAACTGTGGATATATTTGATGAACGTCCTCGGGATTTCCGCTAGTGTCCTTCCACCATTCGTCTAAATACTCAAAAATTATACCTCCAATAGCATTTCCCGCAAAGGAACCTCCTGCCTGATTAAAAATAATATCACGGATATTACCTTTGTGGTAAACATATTGGGCCTCCTCATTAACACCAAAATCCTGGTCATATGCATCGCAACCATATTCTATTAAAAGTATCGGCCTGTCATATGTTCTTTTAACAGTATTCCACATATCACCAAAGCCCTCTTTACCCGGATATGAATTGATCCCAAAAATATCAATCGCAGGCGCGTACTCATTATAATATTCCATTAAGCCTGTTCCCATGTTCCCGATAGCAACAGGATGGTTACCATCAATCTCGTGTATCATTTCCGCCACTTCATTGACAAATTTTGCATATTCTATTGGGTAATTAGCCGCATTGGTTCGTGATGCGTTTATCCCATTGTAATCAATTGTTAAATTATTTTCATTTCCTAAAACCCACATAAGAATAAAAGGTTCATCTTTCAGATCAGTAACTTTTTGACGAACAACTTCCTTCATCTTTATTCTTTGTTCTTCGCTTCTATAGTCAGTTCCTGTCGCCCAATCAGCGTTTGATCCTAAAGTGTATGCCCCTAAATAATCAGTCATTACTATTCTTATCCCATAATTATTGTACATATCCCGAAGAAGTTTTTTGTTTATTAAGCTCGGATCATATTTGTTTTGCTGGTCATTTGGGATTACAAATCGTATCGTATTTACACCCATATCTCTTAATAATTGAAAATCACCAATAGCAGGTTCATTTTCGTCCTGCTTGCCATTTTTATTGCTGTCGACCCAAGATTCATATGGAGCATCAACGATACTATTATTATTAACATCGCTGAACATCCAGTTGCTGAAAAATTTAGAGTTATTGTGTGGTCCCAGTCCAATTCTTGTTGGATTGTATGTGACCCCTTGGATAAAATATGGTTTCCCGCCAATTTGTATTTGCCAGTCTCCGTTTGAGAATTTTACTAGCTGGACTTCCCCTGTGCCCCTTGTCTCTTTAATGCTAAGTTCAGAAAGGTTTGCTCTTGGTTTATTTCCATTAAATTCGATCAATCTTCCGGGATTTACTGTAATAATGTCATTTGTAGAGTCTGTATCGTTGCCATTTTTTATATCTATAAATTCGTCTACAAGTTCAATCCCTAGGCTCGGATAATCGCGGCATAATCTTTTAATATTGTCAATTGCCACCGGTGCGATGTACCAAACAAAGTCCAAGTCTCTTCCCCAGCAATATGCTTTTGGAAAGTGGACTAGTGTTGCGTAATAAGCTTTTATAGCATGTTTTATATTTCCTGATTTCTCGAGTACCTGTGCAGTAAAAAAAGATTTAACTCCATTGCTTTCAAGAGACTTTGCCCAAATGTAAAAAGAAGCTTGGGTATCATTAAGCTTTAATGAATCCCAATGCCCAATGTTCAAAAGACCGTTCGATTTATTTTTATCATATCCGGGCTCTTTTATGACACCCAATTCATAAGGATAGATACCTGCTCCTACTGCTTTTTGGAGGCCTTTGAAATCTTTAATTTTATAAAGGTATTTGTCCGAATTTACATTTTGGAATTCGCCATACTTTGAATAATCAACAATAAGATCTGCCCCAGAATCAATAATTACAAAATCCGGTTTTGGTAAGTTTAAAGGCTCTGTTAAAGGAAAATCCAGGGATTTAGGTCTAATATATTCAACTTCGTTAGGAAATGCATTGCCTGATATTAAAAGTATTATAGAGAAAATAAATATTGTAATTGTTTTGCGCCAAAAATTATTCATTTAAATATATTATTAAAATTATGGTTTTTCATTAGGGTAAACAGGAAATTTTCCTTGAAGTGCTTTGTCGGCTAAATCCTTTATTTCTGAAGAAAAATTTGCCGATGATATCCACTCAAGGTAGCCTTTGTCCCTTTTAGCGATCTCTTGGATGGTATACTTTTTTGCGTATTTACCGAACATCATATACAATTTGCCGTTCCACCAACGGAATTTACCTTCTTCATCATAAAACTCAACATTGTTTCTGTAGTTAAACTCCGAAAGGGCATTAATTCCATCTGTTGGGCTACAATATTTTTCTATTTGGGCTTCTAATATTTCTAAAGTCGCAGTTGTATCAGCTAAAGCAGAATGTGCGTTTTCAAGATTTTTTTTGCAATAGAACTCATAAGCTGCAGAAAGGTCTCTTTTTTCGTTAATATGATAAACCTTTTGAGCGTCATAAATGTTTCTATTTTGCCAATCAAATTTAAGACCGGCATCCTCGATCTCTCTTTTTAGTAGTGGAAGATCGAATCTTTCCACATTAAATCCGGCTAAATCTGCATCTCCGATGAACTCCAAAACCTCATTCACTATTTCGCGAAATTTAGGAGAATTTGAAATGTCCTCATTAGAAATACCTGTTAGGTCAGTTACTATTTTAGGTATGTTCATTTCGGGATTAACTCTTTTATCATAGGTAAGTCTTTCCCTGGAGGGCAGGCATTTTATCATAGCTATTTCTATAATTTTATCTTGCTCTATCCAGACCCCTGTTGTTTCCAGATCAATTATTACTAAATTTTTTGTGATTTTAAGCATCTTTAAAGAACCTTATGTTTTTTTGTTTAATATCTGCTTGATTGATAGAGTTTGACATTTATGAATTTTTCCATTGATTCTCAACTCAATATCATACTCTCCGGGGTAATTAAATTTCAGATTTAAGATCTGGCTAGTAATGGGAATATACTTAAGCCTTTGGCTATGTCCTTTAACAGTAACATTCATTTCTGCCCTGAATATTTGGCCTTTTTCTCCAATTATCAAGAATTCTAATCTATTTTGGCCAATATCTTGCTGAGTTACACCTAGTCTGATAAAAATATACATAATTGGATGTACGAACGGTAATTGTTTGGCAGCAATTTCAGTAAAACCGGCACCTACCAAAGTAAACTTACCATTATTATCTACTGAAGCATAATCTGAAAGAAGAAAATCTGTAATTTCCATTTAAAATCCTAACTTATTTATAATTTAATTTTTAATTATACTATAAGAAATTGATTATACTAGTATAAATTAATGGGGAATTTAAAATCGGAATGCTAGAAAATGCAGAAGTTAATAAAAAAAGGCCCGACAAATTAATGTCGGGCCTTAATAATTGTCAACTATATTTTTACTACATTTGCAGCATGTTCACCTTTAGGACCATTTTCAACTTCAAATTCAACTTCTTGTCCTTCCTCTAGAGTTTTGTAACCATCTCCTTGGATTGCAGAATGATGACAGAATATATCTTCGCCATTTTCTGGTGTAATGAAGCCGTAGCCTTTTTGGTTGCTGAACCACTTAACTTTACCTTTTGCCATTACTTACTCCTCCTTCCTTCAAGATTTTTTCAAGTAAATAATGGCCGCCTCTTCATGATAAAGTATCTTTGTATTACTTAGAGACTTATCTACTAAGCATTATTTTTTTTGCTTAGCAGAGCAGAAATTTAATCATGATGCATTTGATGCCTTGCTGTGTTACAAACTTCTACTGCCTTATTTACTACTTACGAATAGTATGTACTTTAAAGATAAATTTGTCAATTGAATAATATTATTCATTATTTAGCAATAAAGACATTTATTCGGTTAATTTACAGACGCGATTTTTGCCTTGTTTTTTTGCTTTATAAAGTGCCTGGTCTGCTCTCATTATAAGATCATGTCGACTAGAAATATTGTCAGAACATTCAGCCACCCCGACGCTTAAAGAAACTTTACTTTTAAATTTTATATCTTTTAATGCTCTTATGATTTTCTCGCCGACAACTTGAGCTTCTTTAGAACTTGTTTCAGGGAGAATCGCAACAAACTCATCACCCGCATAACGGCAAACAATATCAACAGACCGCAATTCTTTTTTAAATATAGAAGCAAATTCTTTAAGTAATCTATCTCCCTCAATATGCCCGAAAGAATCGTTGTATGCTTTAAAATTGTCAATATCAAACATTAATAAGGACAAGGGTCTTTTATACCTATTTAAACGGTGCATTTCATGATCTAGACGCTTGATAAAATATCTGTGATTAAATAGGTCTGTAACTGAATCTGATGTTGACAAAAATTCAAGATGCCTGTAATAATTTGCATTTTCAATTGCTATTGATGCTTGCCTAACTATAGAGCAAAGGATCTTAAGGTCTATTTCATTAAATTGCAGCCTTTTATTACCGATATGTTTTTTATCTGTTACATTAATAACACCGACAAGCTTACCGTGGACTTTTATCGGAGCTATCATAAATGATTTTGTCCTGTATTGAGGATGACTTTTCCTTGCATACTTGGCATCATTTTCGATATTTGTAACAAGTAACGGTGATCCCTCTACAGCAACACGCCCTGAAATACCTTCCCCATATTTAAGCCTTGTTTCTTTTATTATGTTTTCGTCAAGTCCGATAGAGCCCTTAATTAGGAGCTCTTTAGAATCCTCGTCTAATAACATCAAGGAACATTTTTCAGATAGTAGTATTTCCGTACTTTTCTTAATTACAAAATCTACTAAATGATTAAGATCCAGGATCGAGCTCATTTTTTGGTCAATACTTAAAACTTTCTCTATTTTTTGTTTTTCTGCCCGAAGGTTAATTTGTAATGACTTTAGAATGTCTTGAGATTTTTTATGATCAGTTATATCTATAATAGCCCCTTCAATAAAATCTTTTTCAGGCATGATTCTGGCCGATAAGCTCACCCAGAGGGAAGTGCCATCGCATCGAGTTATTTCAGTTTCAAAATTATCAACACTCCCCTTTTTATTCATTTTTTCTAAATATTTCTTTTTTGTGTCATGATCCAAATAATGCTCATCTAAAATATAATTCTTAATGCACTCAGTTCTTGATTTATAACCAAGCATGTTTGCAAGAAGCTTGCTACATTCAATTAATTTACCATCAGAAATACTTGCCCTGAATAAGCCAACTTGTGTATTATTATATAAATACTCATAATATTTTTCACTTTCATAAAGAGCTTTCTCAGTCATGATCTGTTTTAAGGAGCTATCTTTGATATGTAAGTAAGTGAGAATTAAGAGGAGCGATATTGCCAATCTAGTAAAAATGGCGTGCGAAGGGATATTAAAAAGAAATACTTCAACGAAACGCAATCTATAAAACATGAAGTAATCGAGCAACGTTAAGAATATCCACGTAGCGATAAAAATAGTAAATATTATTAAAAAAGTATTTTTCGTAAACAATTTCATTATTAATTACCTGAATTAATACTAGTTTACTAGTTAAGATTTTTAATAACAAGCTACATTCAACAGCTATAAGAAACAGCAGAATTGAAGCAGTTTATAGAATAAAGAACAATATTTGTAATAATTAAAAATATGGTCTATTTTGACAGGCGCATTCCTCGTGTACATATTTCTTTAGCGTAGTCAGTCCACATACCCTCTCCCCAATATCTAAAACAACTGGTTTGAGATATCATTAAATAAAGCAAAGCTTCTTTGTAATCGGCAGTGTTTATATTGTTTTTAGAATCAAATTTCTCGTGGAACATAACACTTAGTTTATTCATAGGATCCAGCACGTTCTTATAGCCACTGATCCAGCTTCTTTCATTTGTCCAAGAGCCTTTGTCTAAATTAAAATTTGAATCTTTCTCATGTATTTTCTTTATAGCATCATCACAAGCAGTTGCTGAAGGTTTCTTAACCTGTTCCCAAATGCGGTGTTGAGAAATCGGCTGTATGGGCATAAGATCTCTAATTTTAACACCTTGATCAAAAAGAAATTCTATGTATTCAGTGCCGCTCATAGCAACTGTACCTTCAGTAGATATTTCATCAAAAGCTTGTCGGAAACATGGTGGATACTCGTTCATCATTACTCCGCCATTCTCTCCATCTCCTATCTGAAGAACAAAAGGCGGAAGGTTCTTTCCAGCATAATCCTGCCTTCCAAGTGATTTGGCTTCGTAATAAGGCTGCATTTGTGCGACCAGCTTAGTATCTGATCCTTGTGTTTTTATAAGTGCAATTATCTCAACTTCTTCTCCCATTGAATTCTTTGCTACTAAACGATGAGGGAAATGAGGGCGCTTGATGCCAGACCCATCCATATTCTCAACAGTATGCTCTTGGACCATTATCCAAAGATATCCGCATTCTTTAAGATCTTTGATGTACTGGTAACAAACATCTGGGTGAATAGGCAAATGCATTTCAGGTGGTGAAAAACCTTTTACACGGGAAAGGGCTTCATTTCCAAAGATCGAACCGAAGTGATGCTGCCATGCCTGAATGTGAAGTTTTAAATCAGGAACAGGTGTTGAGGTAGGAACAGCATGAGACCACATTGTCCCGAGCCACTCTACATTTTGATGATATTTTTTATCACAAGCGATTCTTTTTAGGTTTTCTATAACTCTTCCATCCTGGATCTGCTGCAATCCCCAAAAAAGGTTGCCTGAATAATCCAGCATAACCCGAGGATTTTTGCCTTTTGCAACATACTCCAAGGTTATATCAGCCATTCTTGAGTAGCATTCAATAAAAACAAATGCATTGTGATTGTCTCCGATTTCAGGATGCTCCATCATATACTGGAGATTTGAAATCAGTTCTGCATTTGCAAGATCGTAGCTGCTAGCAGGGATCGTTGGCTGATGCATATGGAGCGCGAACCCGAAACTTGCATTAGCTTTGTTAAAATTATTGCTGGAAATATTCGAGTAAATATTCTTGTGCTTTTTAATAGGCCCAGGCAAAGCGATAGAATTATTTCCACAAATATCCGGTAAATATTTATTTTGATTTGACATTTTTTATATCCTCCTTTTTGGATGATCTTGTCTTTTTACTCTTAATTATTGCTTTATTGCGGATAGGCGGCATCTTCACCGCATTTTCCTTTTCCTCTTTATTTGTTTTTGATAAATAGTAACTCGCACAGTCAATATCGCTAAAAATGTTATCCCGGTACTCGATCTCTTTTAACCAAACCTCATCGATATTATCATTTAATAGATCCTCGTAAATCCTGGAGAATCTTCCAATATGAAGATTGATCCTTTTGTTCGCATATGGAACCATTGTCCCTGTCTTCATTATAAACGGCCAATCGCTAGATTCAACTAAAAGAAGCTCCCTTGCCGCTTGGTTCAAAGCTCGTTTTTGTAAGCCTTTCGTAGATTTTAGTTTTATTCTATCAGAGAACTTTTCGGCGAGCTCAACCATTCTGTTCTGCGCAACTCGTATATGACGATAGATCCAATCATTACCATCATCCAGCCAGAATTCATTATAGCCTTTGTATCCCCAGCTAGAAGGGGCGGGCATCACAACTTGATTTTTAGGATACTTCTTAAGATAATCAGATGGCGTAGCAAGTTTGATTGTTTTTTGATCATAATGAATTTTCCTTATCAAAAAATCCAGCCATTGAGGGCCCTCGAACCACCAGTGCCCGAACAACTCAGCATCATATGGCGCAATAACGATCGGCTTTCTATCCATATGAGCTTCTAAATGCTCAACCTGCTTTTCCCTATTAAACATGAAATTACCAGCATGAGCCGCTGCTTTCTCCCTTGCCCACTCTGGGCGATAACATTCTTTATATTCAGTATTCCCTGTAATCCGCCAGTACTTAATTCCTGTGTTAATTCTTATTCCTTGGGGATGAATGTAAGGCTTAATGTATTCAAAATCAAGTTCATGACCGATATCTCTATAGTATTCTCTGTAATCACAATCTCCAGGATAGCCTTCTTTGGCGCTCCAAACCTGCTTTGACGACTGAGTATCCCTGCTAAATGCAGCAACGCCACTAGGACAATAGATCGGGGCGTAAACACCATACCTTGCTACCGGATCAGAATTTGCTATTCCATGAGAATCTAAAAAGAAGAATTCTATTCCTGCTTCTTTCAGCATTTCATCAATACCATGAGCAAAGCCACACTCTGGTAGCCACATGCCTTTAGGCGGCCGCCCAAAGACTTTTTTATATTGATCTACACCTATCTGTATCTGAGATCTCGCTGCAGTCGGATTTAAACTAACAATCGGCAAGAACCCATGGGTCGCGCAACAGGTTATTATCTCCAACATGCCTGCATCTTGAAAATTTTTAAAAGCAGTTACGATATCCTTTTTATATTTATTGACAAAAACATATTTCGAATCTTTGAATCTTGCATTATACATTTGTGCAAGAGGCTGATAATGCTGTTCGTATTTTGTTCTTATGATCTCTTTTTCAGATAACTCAATCAGCTTGTCAATGTGCCTGATGTATCTGCTTTGAAGTAGCGGGTCTTTTAGCATGGAGATAAGCGGCGGGGTAAGTGACATTGTTACTCGATAAGGTATTTTTTCATCGATCAGCTTATCGAAAATATTAATTAAAGGGATATATGTTTCAGTTATAGCCTCGTAAAGCCAGTTCTCTTCTAAAAAATACTCCTCTTCAGGATGCCTTACAAATGGAAGATGAGCATGCAGCATTAAGCATAAATAACCTTTTTCCATATAAACCTATTATCCTTTTAAAATGAAGTTCCTTTTAATTAGCTACAGAGGGACTAAAATTAAAATTCGCAAAAAAGATTCATGCTAAATTTGAATTAACTCGAAGCAAGTATCAATGCATCACTTCTTAAATCAAGGGCAATACATTGTTTTAGTTCTTTCTACAGAAGTGGAAATATTACGAGATTCTTTTTTATCAGAGGAAGTAGCTATAAAATCAAATGGTATTTTACCATCCGGAAGGGCATATCTTAAAGTAAAAGTCCCATCTTCCCTAAGCTTAATATTTTGGCCTCCGAGTGTAACTTGCGCATCAGGTTCCGTTCTTCCATAAACAATTAATTCTGTACCGATTTCAAAGTAAAATTTCCTTCCTTCTTCAACATAATTGGCTTCACTAGCGCCCAAGAATTCGTTATTATTTTTTACTAATTCATGGCTTCCACCCCGGCTTAACTCAAATTCTCCAGAAGCGCCTAAAGGTATCTTTACAGAATAAAAGTGATCAGGAAGGTCTTTCAATAATGCTTCTTCAATATCAAAAACACCTCTAGCAAGTTTTTCTTTATCCTTTATTTGTAAAAGCGATAGCTTACCTAGAGATGGACTGCCTCCCAATAGACCGAACATGCGTCTTTTTCTATGAAGGCCCCTGACCTTTCCATAAATCGGGAACAACTTTGCATAATAATCTTTTATCTTATCAACAGAAAGTGGAGGCCTTTTTGCTTTCACAGCCTTTTTCTTCTCCGCAGGAAGCGCATCCGGAGCAGTGAGCTTCTGTTTTTTATTGTTTATAATCGCATAAGGCTCTTTAGATTTGCCGTCAACAACCTCCATCCATATCATATCATTCCTGCGGTTTCCTTTTTGGTGAGTTGTAACAAAATTCGATCTTGCTAATGTATGGAATTCACCATCATGATTTATAATCCCGACATCACAACAATAAGTCACGTTACTGTTCGTCAAATTTAAATACCAGCTTCCCTGCTTATTCCCAACGTCAATGTCAAAATGGTGATTTGCATTATACCCATTGAAATCAATAAGAGTAACATCATAAAATCTTAAGATAAATTTATAGTCATGAATATTATTGCCGGATGAACTTATCAAGTGGTTTAAAGAGCTGTCCGAAACCTCCCAATATGCATGAACCCACTCAGGGTCACGCACAATAAGTGTAGCATTCGTAAAATCATAACTTTTAGGAAGATTGTATTCTTCAACAAATGAATTCACAGATGTGTTGCTATTATTTGACAAAAGCTTCTCCTTAAATACAAAAGTATAAAATACTAGCAGTTATAAATTGATACAGCCTCGTCGGCTATTATATCCCATGAAAAAATATTTTCAGCTGTTGTTCGTCCATTACACCCCATCCATTGTGCATGGTCAAAATCACTAAACATTGTTCCAACACCCCAGGAAACTGAATCAGGATTATCATAAACTTTAAGGCCGTTAACATTGTTCCAAACAAACTCAGAGGGCCCACCTTTAACACTGGCAACAACTGGTTTTCCAGCACTCCAGGCTTCTAAAATAACAATACCAAAAGGCTCATTTCTGCTTGGTACGCAAACACAGTCTGTTGCCTTAAAAAGATCGGTTAAATCCTTTCCACTTTTATGACCCAAAAACCTAGTTGCATGAGCGATATTCATATGCCTTGCAGTATCTTCTAAGCCAGCCCTCATATCTCCATCACCAACAAAAACAATTTTTGCATTATTGTAGAACTTAATAATATTTGGTACTGCTTGAAGTAAAATATCGGGGCCTTTTTGATAGGTTATTCTTCCTGCGAATAAGACCATTGGATCCAGGGGGCCAATTCCATACATACTTCTTACAAAAGCAGGATCGACCATGCCATCATAGTTCCAGTAACTAATTCCATTATAAATAACATCAATTTTCCACTCAGGTATGTTATATATCCACATCAGCTCGTTCTTTAATGTCTTTGAAACAGCAACTATATGGTCCGCACTATATGCGCCCTCCCATTCAATATCACTTACTCTCTTAGATGCTCCTCCATAAAAATTATTACCACATCTTCCATACTCAGTTGAATGCATCGTAAGAATTGTTTTTCTGCCCCTGCCTTCTTTGATCAAAACAATAGATTTTGCTGTAAGCCAGTCATGAGCATGAACAATGTCAAAATTGATGCCTAAAAAATCTTCTGTCTCGAAAACAGCTTGAACAAAAGATTTGCACATATTATTTATTTCTTCAATAAAATCAGGATTTGAAGCAAAAGGACATCTATGATAGTGCACCCCATGAATACATTCCTGGTGGTCATGATCATCATTACCCATTCTTGTAAAGACATGTACCTCATGGCCTTTTCTTTCCAAAGCACACGCAAGTTCAGTAACATGATTAGAAACACCACCGACATAAACAGAGTATGAAGTCTCCCATGATAGAAGCGCAATTCTCATATTAAATAACCACCTTTTTTACCGAGTTTATTGTCCCGTTATCCATAATAACGGTATTGGAATTCTCAGGGTCAATTTCCCACTTGTTATCTACAATGAACTTGTATTCATATTGACCACTGCACAACGTTACATGGGTTTTCCAAAAACCATCACGTTCCTTTTTCATAATATGCTGACCCGGCATCCATGAATTAAAACATCCAACAAGTTCTACATTAGATGCCTGCGGGGCATAAATATCAAAACGGACTTTACTAGTTTTACGCCGATACTTCTTGTGCCCTTTTGTTTGTATTTTTTTTATAAGAATATCTAACATATATTTCGACCTAAATATAAGCAGGGCTTAGGTTTATATTAATTTTTTATTAATAAAAACAAATATTATTATAGCTCAATTACTGAATTTACAGCTCCAAAAGAATTAACGGCAGACTTAGTATTGTTTGGATCTGTCCACCATTCATTATCTACAATATATTTATACTCATATCTTCCTGGAGTACAATCAACATTAGCTTTCCACTTTCCGCTCTTATACTTTCTCATTTTAATCCCATTTGCATCCCAGGAGTTAAAATCTCCAGTTAATGCAACTTTTTTAGCATCAGGTGCTAATAATTCAAAAGTAGCTTTAAGTAATTTTTCTCTTGCCATATCCATCTCCTTTTTTATTTTTAAATCTTCTTTTATATAAATAAGCTCATCAATTTGTACACCAAAGATTTTTGCTATCTTCTTTAAAACAGGTGCTTTAAGCTCTCTTTTGTCAGATTCCCACATACAAAGAGCTTGTCTTGATACACCGAGCTTTTCTGCTAGGTTCTTTTGAGTAATATTACGTTTTTGTCTTATTTCTTTAATTTTTGACTTTACCACAGGTGTTCTCCTATAAGTTACTAAATATTGCTGATTAATAGTTTATATAAACAGGCAGAAATTTTTCAAGTTAAGAATGCAACAGTATGTTAACTCAATTTAAATAAAATGAAGTTTGACATGTTTTATTAATTTTGTCAATAATAATTTATTGAGAAAACAACCAGCTAAAACCATATAAGTCATTATACGGTAAGACATAACGATAAAATTAGTAAATTATTCCGATAGAAGAAAGCCTAGTTCAAGCATTTCAAGAGAGTCTGAACTTAAACCTAGAACGGCAGGGAGATTTGGAACAAGAATCATGTTTATAATAACAGGCATAAATCCATCAATGTCAATGCTATATAGAGGTTGTTTAAAAACTGGCAAAGGAACACCAGTCCTATCCCTTTTGATCTGAAGGTTCAACATATCAGGATTAAGATCAATACCACCAACAGGTTCTGTTTTTTCACCAAGGATCGAACTGTCTGGCGGTTTATCCTCTTTTTCTGTAGTTCTGGAACCATAAAACTCAAAATATTTTTCTCTTGCATTATGGATCTTTGCATTAACAATATCCTCATTTAACGAATATCCGTAATAGTTTGCAAAATCTATAAGGTCATGAATAAATTGATCAACAGTAATACCTAAAGCCCTGGATTCTGATTCAAACATAGTATAAATACTAAGGGGTTTTTGCATCCAGTTATCCTGGTCTTCTTCAATAGATAATAATCCTAGTAAAATTATCATTTTTATATGCCTACTATAAATTGCACGATTTTGTATTAATTCTGTCCTTATTCGTTTCAATGCAGTATCTAAAGAAAATGCAACATCATTTTCATCAAAGCTCATACCTTCCTCGCCAAGCTCACTGACAGCCCTGCTATAGTAACTTGTTTTTAACAACATTGAAGATATTTCTATCAACTTTGAACCATCGCTAGCATTTTGATCCAATTCAACTATTTTATTCGCTGTCTCCCAAATGACCTTTGCGATCTGTTTTGTTAATGCTTCTCTCATACCATCAGTTCTTTTAACGGCTGTATTATCATCAAATGTTTCAAATTCAAAAGCAGGGCTTCCGATGTCTTCTGTTAAAACCTTTTCGATTCTATTGGCATAATCAATCATTTCCCGAGTAATCCCCCTTGAAGTAGAGCTCATTATAAATTTAAGAAGAAAAGCATCTGCTTGACTAGCTATTACCCCATATGGAGGCGCTTCTTTAGATTCAATCAACTTATTCTCGTCTTGCACCTTTTCAAAAAGCCGCTGAATTAACTGCTTAAAAACCTCTATTTCCATTGGACCATCCATATTGTGAATTAGCGTGTATGCTTCATCAGCGCCTTTCTCCTCAATTATCATCTTAACTAAATTATCCAATGTTAACCGCTCATCACCAAGCATTGCCTTGTCATTTTGTATTTTAAAAGTTACACGACGTGCAGGATCTGAAATCTCAATCCCCATTTCAGACAATCTGCTTGATGAAGTATAACTTACATAACTGTCCCTGAATATCGCATTCATTGGTATATGATTGTGATTACCAATTATAGCAACACCATCTTTTGCCATTAATTTATCCCTTACCTTATCAATTATTTTAGTGAAAATATCAATATCCATTTGAATATTGCCTGAGGCATCTTGAACTTGATCTTTAGGTAGCGCGTCAGGAGCATTAAAGACAATAATATCATATGGCTCTATTCCCTCTAGCAAAGAAGAATTAAGTTCTTCGCTTACAGTGAATACCCTCAAAAGATCTTTGTCGCCAAGAGTAAACAACTTAAGCCTTACATCATTTGGCAGTAGGTCATTATTCTCTCCGTTAAAAAGATCAAAATTAAATCTTGTTGACATGATCGCATCTTCATTAACATCGACCGCATCAATTTCTACATCCAATAAACCTTGCTTCCCGGCCTTAAAAATGGTCAGAGCATCTATCCCCGTGCCAGTTCCAATAACAAGCGCTCTCAACTTTTTCTTGTTTTCTCCCTGCTTCTTTGTAACAACAAAGAACGTCTCTCGCTTCACTATTCTGGCAAAGTCAATAGACAGATGGCTGTCCTGCTCTGGCAAGTATACACCTTTGCGATGGGCTATCAATCCAGACCCTGTAAGTTCCTTCAACGCTTTATATGCAATTGGATTCTTATTTCCTCCAAATATTTCAAATCCTTCTTCATCGCCTATTATTTTTTCTACTTTTTCCAGGTCAGCCTTATCTTGTTCAGGGATATTCTCTTCTTCAAATACTTTTTTCGTAAACCTTGAAGCCCTTGAAAACCATCCTAACATTGCCTTGTCTTTAGGATTTTCTAAAAGTTGTGCACTGACTTTAATGTTTTTTGCACCATCTATGCTTGGGTTAATAGCACGGGTCAGCATTGCTTTATCAGCTTTAGTTAAATTCCCGGGTGGGCCTTTAACAACCCTGGTTGTCTCTCGAAGTTTCTCAAAAGCACCTCCGCCGGAAAAATATTTTCTTGGAATAATACTTTGAGAATACGGATCGTAGTCTTCACGTATATAGTCATAAACACCCTTTTCAAACGCTTTTAAATATTGATTGTAGATTTTTTTATTGATTTCCTTATCATCATTATCGATGCCGCTCGTTTTATTTTTATCCACATAAACCTGGCCCAGAAGACTTTCTCGTAAGTTATATTTATACCAGACAGCCAATATCATTGAACTGTAAATTTGACGCAAAACATTGAAGGTTTTTCCATTGTTTACCTCATGCTCTATCTCAGGAATTATTATCTCTCTTATTACTTCAGAAGTAACTTTACTAACACCCTTTAGCTGATCATTCTCTAAGGAAGCCATACCAAATTTATCTTCATTGGTATTATTTTCGAGTGCGATATAGTCTTCTTCAAGCAATATTTTAAGATGGCTGTGTATTACATATGCGCTTCCACTATATTCATAAACAACTGCCTCGTCTGGAACGATCCATACCTTTGTAAAAGTGTTCAAGGGGATATCCTCAATTCCATATTCTACATATGCACGTTCTCTTACATTGTTCCAAAAGTCAGTGCCTAAACTCTCCTCTGGGTACATCATAGTTGCTGACAACTGTTTTAAAAGATAGTCCTGCGCCAACAAATCTCTTCCCATTTCAGTAAGACTGAACCCGTGGGGAATAATCCTATCACTTTCATATGGAGATAAATTTACCCAAAGCTCATTTTCGGGAACTGTCAGTGTTGCAAGGAAATACTTAATAAGCTTTTCTGTCTCAGCTTCGAGAGATTGTCCTGTTAATCCAGACTCACCTGTATCGATAATAAAATCGAGCAAAAGCGGGTCTTCAGGATGGATGGTTACCCCCTTAATAATTACAGGTATATTTTCCTGGCTTGCAGGCAACATATTCCCGGGAACTGGCAAATTAAGGACTGTTGTTGTGTATTCTTGTGAAAAGAGAATATTAGGAGCAGTTATTGAATAAAAAACCAATATTACAATAAATATTAAAATTACTTTGTATTTCTTATCAGTTGTTTTAAAACAATCCATAAATACCAATCCTATTTCTAAAAAGAATATTATAAATATGGATAATATTCCTTATATTTAGAGACTTCACACTACTAAGTATATGATAAATATAGAAAGTATGCCAAAATGCACTAAATTCAATTAACTTTTTAATATATTAGGTTTTAGTGAGATTTTAGAGAGGAAAAATAACAGCAGATCAAACATTCTTCTAGAATATATTAACATTCAATTGTTTGCCTAGACTTTTAAACTGTTCAACCCAGGCAGCAGAAGACTTGTGCCCTTTATCAGCTTTTGCTTTGATTTTAGAGTAAATTCTTTTTCCTAATAAGAAATAAATGTTTTGGCAACGCCAAAGATCCACAGTTAGGCCTAAAGGCTTTAAAATCTTTAACAACATCTCAACAAGCTCAATAATCTTGACTTTCCGTGGTGTTTTAATTAATTTATCCATTAATATATTTATTCTCTTTTTAACTAAATATCCAATTGTTACTGTATCAATTTCCAGAGACCATGTTTCTATTTCTGCCGCTAATATCTTCAACCTGTCAAAATCAATGCTCTCGCTTGATAGAACCTGAAGAAGTTCTGCATTAAGCATAACTATTACAGTGCTTGAAAGCATTTTGGGCAAGGGTATTTTAAGTTGTTTGACAATTTGAATTATTGGATGATGATATTCATTGATCTGCCTTAAGGATGCTTCTATTTCTACAAGCGTTGAATCAAGTATCTGATATAATATTTTTGTCTGCTCATCTTTAAATAAGTGGTAAAGTGAATAATGCCCTGGGGCAAAGTACTTCTCTATAAAACTTATTGTCCGGTTTGAATCTCTCTTGAGAAATATTTCCTTAGTCTCTCTATGCATTTCAGAAAAAGTATTGCTGTCAACAAACTCCCTTGCACCTCCTGTTAATCTATGCTCGCCCAAATGGAGGACCGCATAACTGACCATACTTTCTTCATATGTTATGTTGGATTTTATAAGAACTTTTCCGACTGCTAATTTTTGTTTTCCAATTTCAGAAATATCACACATTTTACTTGTCGCGGTATAGCTGTAGATATCAATATCTGATGAATACTTTTCAAAAAGAGATGATACTGCATAATGTGCGCCAACTCTTACCAGATCGAGGATTTCTGGCTTGATAGTTTTCTCATACATATCACCGCAATCACGATATTCATTCAAGTTACTTTTTGCTTCTCTAAGACGATTAATGAACTGCTCTTCTATATTTGCCTTTTCAAAATCTTTAGCCAATTGAATGGTTCTGGCAGCATATTGAAGGATCTGCTTTGTTTCAATCCTTGAAACTTCATCAAAAAACCATCCGCAGCTAGTAAACATAAGCATAGCATGACGCTGCATCTCAAGCAGTTTTAAAGCAGCTATTCTCTGGTTATCATTGAGAGCTCTTTTAGAATTATTTAAAAAGAACTGTTTGACGGTTGCTTTTGACCTGTTATTTACAACTTCAATATAATTGTTCCTTGCCTGCCAAATATCGTTAAACAGATCTGCTGCATGCATCTCATATATATTACCAATCTCATCCCTTAACCAATTGAACGAATCTCTTAAAGGCTTCCTCCAATTCTGGTTCCAACTTGAATTGCTTCCGATACAACATCCACAATTCGACCTCCAGCGCTCAATCCCATGACAACAACTCCACGAAGTATTTTCATATATATCAACTTCATATTTGCACGGACTCTCAGAGCAATGTTTTCCGTAATTGGTTAACTCTGCAAGATGGTTCTCTTCTATATAATTCAAACAATATGCCAGAGCCATATCGCCCATTTTCTGATGATGCCCATAGGTTTCACCGTCAGTTGCTATATGAACCAACTGATCTTCACCAATATCAGAAAAGCAACTCATAAGCCTATTAACTAAGTTAACCCCACTTTTTAAAAGATGCCCAAAAGCTACATCAGATGAAGTTGGCCCATCATAGAAATATATAACTATTTCTCTGCCGGATGGCAAATTTTGGAGATATGGACGACGCGGGTCAATTCTTGAGCCGGTGACATCGATCCATTCATGAGCTCTAATTGTTGAAGTGCCAAATTGACCTTTATGATTTTTCTTAATATTTATAAAACCTCTGTGATTAGAAACTTCAAACTTCTTGTGCTCTTTAGAGATTGCCCTGATCTTTTTTGCCTGGTGAGGTGCTAAAACCGTATATTTGACACCATATTCAGCAAGCAAATCAAGAGTCTCAAGATCAACAGCAGTTTCTGCCAGCCACATACCTTCAGCTTTTCTATTGTACCTACGTTCAAAATCATACAGCCCCCATATTACCTGTGTCCTTTTATCGTGAGAATTTGCAAGTGGCATTATCATGTGGTTATAACATTGAGCCATTGCTGACCCATGTCCGTTAAACCTTGCCTGACTCGCTTTATCAGCCATTAATATCGCACGATAAGCTTCTTTTTCATTTCTTTCCATCCAGGAAAGTAAAGTCGGTCCGAAATTAAAGCTTATCTTTTCATAGTTATTGACTATATTGACTATATTATTCCTGCTATCAAGTATTCTTGCAGATGCATTTGGAGCATAGCATTCTTGGGTTATTCTTTGATTCCAATCATGGTCGGGAAATGCAGATTCCTGGATCTCGACTTCTTCAAGCCATGGATTTTCTCGTGGTGGTTGATAAAAATGTCCGTGAATACAAATAAATTTTTTCATTCTTAGAAAAGTATTTACCAGCCATTATTCTGGATCATTGATTTGTCATAACGGTATTCGGGCTCAAGAAATTCACTAGGATATCCAATAGGAAATATTGCAAAGGGCTCCAAATTACCAGGAACGCCAAGTATCTTCCTGCAACCTTCTATTCTAGAGGGAATTGAATAAATAGCTATCCATACTGTGCCCAAACCTAAGCCATGTGCTGCCAATTGTAAATTTTGTGCGGCACATGAACAATCTTGCGGCCAGAATCCCTTAAACTTTTCCAAGCTTTCATTTCCACATATCAAGATCGCTGCTTGGGCTTCTTTGAATAGATTGTTGTCTTCATCAATGTCCTTTGCCAATAAGTTAAGTTTTGCTTTATCATCAACAAGGACAAAATGCCAGGGCCTTGCATCAGATGCTGATGGCGCGTTCATGGCTGCTTCCAGCAGCATCTTTAACAGCTTTTTAGCAACTGGCTTGTCACTAAATTTTCTTATGCTACGACGTGTCATAATTGCGTCATAAACTTCCATCCGGGAACTCCTTTTATTTTTCAATTAACCCTTTGATCTTATATAAGACACTCTCAGCTTCTTGTCTCCTGGGAACAAGAAGTTTCCTGGCAGATACAGTTATGGAAGTTTTTTTGTTCTCCATGTTTTCTACAAGTATCTTTATTTTTGTTTTACCGGTTTGAAATTCAATTTGGCCGATATCCTTCTTAACTTCAACCTTAGTACCAATATCATTACTAATAGCTTCAGCGGCTTTTAAAGCATCTTCATAACTAACATTAAAATCAGCCTGCGCACTATCATTGCTGGTCAAAACACCTGCGACTCCAACCGGAAGAAGTCCAACTCCCAGAACGGCTGTTGCTCCATACATTGCAGCTGATTTTATTGCTGTTGATTTTAATGACGCAGCAAATATCAAAGATGCCAGTTCCTGGGCACTGGTAATATTTGTATATTCTTTATCCTTAATTCCGACATCAAATATTTTAATTTCTGGTTCACTCCCCTTCGAATAATCCTTGTAAACAACTTTTCCAATAGTTAAAACCACTTTGTCTAATTTCATGGGCATTTCTTTTGACTTTTCCTTCTTTTCTGTCTCCTGCTCTTCTTTTGGCTGTTCAGCTTGGGCTTTTTGTTGTTTGGCTATCGTTAATTCATCAGTATTCATTAAACCTTCTTTATTTTTAATGACAACGACCTCATTAACATTTAGAACAACTAGTTGACAATGAAGTTTCCCCTGTAATAATCCAAGCAGGTCATATTTAACTGTTGCCTGAGGAAGATCGATTAATATTTTATCATCAAACCCTTTTGGATTTGACAGCTGAAATTCACGTATATCAATTTTCTGATTCAGAATCCCGATCGAAAATTTCTTAATACTGGAATCAACGCCTAATACAGCCTTAGCGCCAACTTGAACTGCAGCTTTAGCCAAAATATTTTTTAATAAGCCAATAGCTATAATTAAAAAAATAACTGTAATTATGGTTTTTATTGGTTTTTTCATGGAATCCCCCCCTTTAAATATTAGAAAATTTTATAAACACAATTATTACTACCAGGCCAATGTTTATTTATTATATCTCTAATTTCGACACAGCGGAATATTTTTCCTGACCTGGTTTTTCTCATTCCTAAGCGAGCATTATATATTTCACAAAAGTGTTTTCCGTTATTTTGTTTTATTAAATGAAGGCATGGATCGCCATCAACAGTACCGCAACAAGCCCCACAACATTTGCAGGCATCTTCCCATTTTTTAAACTTCTCTTCCTGGTATTTATCATAATTTATCATAGCAGTTAATGCTTGTATGGATCGAATTCATCACTTGAAGCCATAGCAACACCTATAGGCGTAAGTGTATGAAGAATTTTAATTGTTTTGTCGTGGCAATCCAAAACTTCAGGAAGTCTTTTATAACAATGAGGAGATTCATCTGTGCCAGCACCCAGCAATGTTACGTTTTTTTCTTTTAGCCATTTATCCATCATCTGCCTGGATATTTGGCCACCAACCCTTTTACGCTTTTGATATCTTCCTGCTGCTTGAGTCCTAGACATAACACGTCCTGCGCCATGTACAGTAGAATAAAGAGATTCCTTGCTTTCAGCGGATTCAACGCCTTCAATTATAACAGAAATATCGCCCATGCTCCCCCCAACAAAACCCTTTTGACCAGGAAAAGCTGGAGTAGCGCCTTTTCTGATAACCCAAAATTTATTGCCTTTATGTTCTTCTTGCCAAGCATAATTGTGATGATTATGCACTTCTTCAAGAATAGAAGACTTCAATAAACGCGCTATACGGTTACATACCCAATCACGCCCTGCATATGCATACCTACCTGCCAATTTCATGCAAGCTATATAATCCTGTCCAATAGTGCTACTAACATCAAGAAGCACTGGGTCAACATTCATTCCATCTTTACCGCCGCCTGCTTTTATAAAATAAGTAGCTATTCTATGGCCCAACCCTCGTGAACCAAAATGTACTCCGACCCAAACCCTATTTCCTTCATCAATAAATACATCCACATAATGATTGCCACTTCCGACTGTGCCTAATTGCTCCTGAGCTAATTTCTTTAGCTTTAATTGCTTTACTGCAGGGACGTTCCAGCCGGGGTCATCATGAAAGACAGCATGATCTATAGTTTCTTTATTCTTCATACCTACCCCAAAGGAAATTGAATCAACAATTTCTTTCATGATTTTTTTAATGTCATTCTTGGCAACTTTAGCCGGTAAATCCAATCTGATCGCTTTGTTTCCACAGGCAATATCATATCCAACCCCAGACGGACTTACTTTGTTACGGTAAGCTATAACACCGCCGATCGGTAAAGCATAACCTGGATGATGGTCAGCCATGAGTGCGCAATATTCCGCATCTTTGGAACAGTTGATCATTTGATTTAAAGCACCCTCTATTGGGTCTCCCCAAACAGGTATATTATTTATTCTTTTTACCATTTTTAATTTAAAACCAAAAGGGGTTGTAAATAATTGAGAAAATATCCCGTAAAGCAAATTGAGATCGCGGTTATTAAAAAAAACATGATTATCAAATGAATTTTCATCGCTCTTCTTAAAATTATAGCTTCAGGAAAGCTCAACGCAGAAGTCGCCATCATGAATGCTAAAGCTGTTCCCAAAGGAACGCCCTTCTTAAACAATACGACAGCGATAGGAACAATTGCCGCACAACTTCCATATATAGGAACACCAATAGCAGTTGCAATCGGCACAGAAAATGGGCCAGTTTTATTTATTACTGATAAGATAGCTTCTTGGGGTATATAGTTATGGATTAAGGCGCCAATCCCTACTCCGACTAATACCCAAAGCCATAATTTTTTTACAATATCAACAGCTTCATTTAAACCAAATTTCATTCTTGAAAATAATCCGTTTATCTTTATTTCATATGCTTCTGCAGTGTCGTTAGGACTTATAATGTCTTTTTCGATATACTTTTCCAAATGCATTTTACCGATAATTATGCCTGAAAAGACACCTATCAATAGACCGCTAAAAACATATGCTAAGGTGATCTTAAATCCAAAAGATCCCAACATTAATATAACTAGATATTCGTTTATAAGTGGCGATGTTATCAAAAAAGAAAATGTAACACCTAAAGGAATATTTGTCCTAACAAAGCTTAAAAATATAGGAATAGATGAACAGGAACAAAATGGGGTAACAGCTCCAAATATTGAAGCTATTATATTTGCGAGATATTTCTTCCCTGACAGCCACTTCTCCGCTTTTTCTAAGGCAATAAATGACCTTAAAAATCCTATAATAGCTATCATTATGAATAGTAGAAACAATATTTTAAGCGAATCATAGATAAAAAAATTAATTGCCACACCTATTCTTGAGCCTGCATCCATCTTAAAAAGGCTAAAGACTATCCAGTCGCATAAAATTTTCAGCATTGCTTCGTATCATCCTCATCATTTTTTGTGTCACACGTTCCGCCACAGCAACATCCCGGTCTGTTTGCTTTCCCTTTCATTTTCTTGTCAAGCGATTCTAAGATCTTGGCAAAAAAGCCCTTTTTTTTGTTTTTTTCTTCAATCATGTTTTCCTCCATGTTTAAGTTTGGAATATATAATAACAAAACATCCCTATTAAAGGAACTATTAATTAAAGGGATGTTTTGTTATACATCTATGAACACTAACTGGCTAAGTTTTTGTGTTTTCAGATATTACTCTTTCAGTGATTTTTGCAGGAGCATTTTCATAATGAGACATTTTCATAGAATAACTCCCTCTTCCCTGGGTCATTGATCTCAGGTCATTTGCATATGAGAACATTTCTCCCAGGGGAATGTGCGCGGTAATTACATCTTTTTTACCTCTAGCTTCAGTTCCCATGATTCTTCCTCGTCTTGCACTGATGTCACCTGATATTTGACCAATAAAATCATCAGTAACAACTATACTAACTTCCATAATAGGCTCTAAGAGAACTGGCCCGGCTGTTTTTATAGCCTCTTTCATGGCGTGCGCGGCTGCTATTTGAAATGCCATATCGGAAGAATCAACATCATGATATGAACCATCAACAACTATAACTCTAACATGATTGATAGGATAACCAGCAAGCACACCTTCATCCAAGGTTTTTCTGGCACCTTTCTCAATGGAAGGAATGAAGTTCTTGGGGATAGCGCCACCAAATATTTTATTTACAAACTCATAATCTTGCCCATCTTTTGGCAATGGCTCAATCTCTAGATCAACATCACCATATTGCCCATGACCTCCTGATTGTTTTTTATATTTGTATCTTGCTTTTCCTTTTTTAGTTATTGTTTCTCTGTATGTAACCTTAGGCGTGCCCAGATCAACTTCAACATTAAAACGGGACTTCATTCTATCAACCATAACTTTAAGATGAAGATCGCCAATTCCAGAAATTAAAAGCTCTTTTGTTTCTTCATTCCTATCAACTCTAAAAGTATGGTCTTCTTCACAAAGACGATGCAAACAATTTGAGATTTTCTCTTCGTCTGCTCTGGTTTTTGGCTTAATTGATGCAGAGATCGATGGAGAGGGAAATTCTAATGGTCGAACGAGCAATTTTTCTTTTGCGTCACAAAGTGTATCGCCAACATGAGTGTTCTTTAATTTAGTTAAAGCAACGATATCGCCACAAGAAGCACTGCTTACTGATGACTGGTCCTTTCCTTGCAAAACAGTTATAACTCCTATATGTTCTTTCGTAGAAGTAGTAGCATTATAAACATCATCATTCGTATTGATCTTACCTCTTAGTATTTTCATAAGAGCTATATTCCCAAGATGTGCATCATACATGGATTTAAAAACCATACCCTCCATTGGGCCATCCTCTGTTGGCTCTATAATCTTTTCTTCATCACTAGATGGTACTTTCATAGTATATGCTTTATGCTCAAGCGGTGATGGACAATAAGAAACAATTGCCTCCAAAAGGGCATTTACTCCTTCATCCTTAACTGCGCTGCCAACAATTACCGGATAAAGCTTGTTTTCCAGAACAGCTTTTTTAAGACCATTTTTAACCTCATCATCTGACAGGGATTCACCATCTAAGTATTTCATAAGTAATTCATCATCTGACTCAGCAACAGCTTCCATTAATTCAGATGAGCCAAAATCAATTATCATAGCTTTTGGAGAAAGCAATTCTCTAATTGAGGCTAATGCATCGTTAACATTAGCGCCTTCTTTTTCAGTTTTGTTAATAAATATGACCTTCGGCATATTAAGCTTTTCCATTCTTTGCCATACATCTTCAGTGCCCACTTCTACGCCATTGACTGCATCAACTACTACTACAGCTGCATCCGCAGCTCTAAGCGCGGAAATGGTCTCACCAATAAAATCTGAATATCCAGGAGTATCTATAATTTGGATCTTATGGTCTTTATATGTGGTATTTAACAGGCTTAAATTAATAGAGATCTGCCTGTTTCTTTCATCTTCGTTAAAATCACTGACTGAATTACCCTGCAAAACATCTCCTTTGCGATTGATAGAACCGCCAGCAAATAATAGACTTTCGGCCAATGTTGTTTTCCCAGTGTGGGCATGGCCGACCAATACAATATCGCGTTTTAATTTTGCATTCATTTTATACCATCCCTTCTAATCTTCATTCAGTTTTCATAGAAATTTACTATGCATAAATCAACCGACCAGTAGAAACATCTAAAGAAACATGCTTATTTCCAATTTCTGTTGTTGTTTGTTGCTTGAATTTTATCCTCTTTCTTTTCAAAAGTTCTATAGCAGAATTAATTCTAGTCTGATAATTTGTATCCCCTTTTTCATGCGGAACGTTCTCACCAGTAACCAAACATACTTCAATATCATCAATTTTTGATCCTAAAAGCTCCATATCCTGTATCATTTCATCTATAGCTTTTCCGGCATCCCTTGTATATGAATGATTAAGTTTTCTACTGTATTCTTCGGAAACAAACATAGCGTGGGCCAATCCTCCAACTTTATGGTTAGCATCATAAGCAGCAATAACTAAACAGGCATTATTTGCGTCAGAATGTAAAATAGTATCTGCTTTTCCTGCCATTACTTCGCACATGTGCACATCAACAAATCTCTTCATTCAGGCCTCCTTTTGTCTTTCAATGTTAGAAATAAAAAAGGGCAACTCTTTTTTAAGAGTTGCCCTTCAAGTTAACCAAAAGTTACAATGAAAACATTCAATTATCATCTCCTTTTTGATTTGTGAATTATTCTACTGCCTATCGTGTTTTTTAGCAAGAAAATTTTTTTGATATCCCCAAAAAACACATAATTCAGCCAAATTCTCACTTATCATTCGAAAAAAGAGAAAATATATAGCTAATTGTAAAAACAGCTGCTAACATCAGCCATCCAAAAGTAAATAAAGCCCACTGGGGATAGCCTTCATATGGGGTTTTAATGTCCCTATAAATACCTGTAACTAGAAGTAAGGAAAGAATCACAGGAATTATAAACTTAATTAATATATTCCACCATTTTCCTATCTTGATATCAGACACTTCGTTAATATACTTTCTTAAATTTTCAGCTTTATAGATCCATCCGACTGCAATAACTTCAAGAAGACCAATTCCGACCAAGCCATAATTTGTAATAAAATGGTCAGTTATATCCAAGTAATACAATCCTGCAAAGGTTGAAAAAATGATTCCCGCTATAAACCCAAACACACAAACATACATTGAAACGTCTTCTCTTCTAATCTCAGGATAATTATCATGAAGAACGGTAGAAACAGCTTCCACTAGAGAAAAAGCACTGTCAATTCCCAATGTTATAAGCATAATAAAAAAGAGCACTGCAAATAAAGGCGCCATAGGAACCAAGGATAGCGCTTTTGGAAACACAATAAAAGCAAGGCTCGGACCTGAAGCTGCAAGTTCAGAAACCGGGACGCCACTTTTTAAAGACATATAGCCTAGAGTTGAAAAAACTGCAAATCCGGCAACTATTGAAATGCTGGAATCTGCCACTGAAGTAATTATTGCACTTTTGGCAATGTCGCTGGATTCATGCTGAAAACTTGCATAAGCGATCATTACCCCAAATGCCAAGGTTAAAGTAAAGAAAATCTGAGACATAGCTGCGCTCCATACTTCAAAATCAAGTAATGCAATAAAGTTAGGTTTTAAATAGAATATTATTCCGTTCATAGCACCAGGCAACGTGATTCCCCGAATCAGCAGAACAATCAAAAGAATAACCGGTAATGGCATTGTAACTATAACAACATTCCCAACACTCTTAACACCCTTCCAAACGGAAAAATAAACCAAAAGCCAAATTATTATCAATGAGAAAATAATCGGGACAGAAATATATCCCATGGTCCCTACGCCATTACTTAAATGGAGAACATCATTAAAAAAGAAAGCCTTTGTGTCCGTACCCCATTTCAGAGTGAATGAATAAACTAAATACATCAAAGACCATGCCATTACAACAGCATAGTAACTCACAACAACAAAACCACATAAAACAGCCCCAAGCCCAATTGAAGCTAATTTTTTCTTTATGTTACCAAATGCGCCAACTGCGCCTAATTGCATTTTTTGGCCTATTGCAAATTCCATAATTAAGAGCGGTATCCCCATAACACCTAACATAATAAGATAAGGGATTAAAAATGCCCCGCCTCCATATTTGCCTGCCAGGTACGGGAATCTCCAAACATTTCCCATCCCCACGGCTGATCCAATTGCTGCAAATAGAAATATTAACTTTGAAGACCACCTACTTCTTTCCATATTATTTCCTTTGCTGTAATACTAATAAGTTAAATAAACATTCCTAACAATCCTGCACTTAAAATGATTAATGCGGGATGCACTTTCGCATATAAAAAAAGAACAAAAGATGCTAAAACTATTACTATGCTTTTAACATTCATCAATTGTTCGATTTTAATTGTCTGAAAAGCGACTGCAATTATCATAGAAAAAACCACTAATTGTATTGTGTTAAAAGAGCTTTCAAGCTGAGGAAGGGATCTATGCTTCATGTAGAATTTCGTTACAAATATAATAATTAATACTGGAGCTAAAAAGTTACCTATGTTTGCTGCAAAAATGCCCCATACTCCCGCCATTTTATAGCCAGTATATGTTGCATACTTTATAGAAATAGCTCCTGGGAAAAACTTAACAATAGCAAGCACTTCTAAAAACTCTTCCTTTGTTAACCAGCTGTATTTACCCACAACTTCTTTTTCTATTAAAGGAAGAAAAGAGTATGCCCCTCCAATTGCAAAAAGCCCTATCTTTAAAAAGGATAAAAATAATTGGAACAATATCATAATAAGATCTGATTTTTAACTAATGCCCACTCCAAGCAATCCTGGATTAACTAAAAGAAGTGTTCCAAGGAGCAACATTATTATGCCCCCTATGAATTTGATGATCTCCATTTGCCTTTGAGTGATTTGCCTTGCCCTAAAGGAAAATATCAAGATAGCGACAATGACCAGAAGAGGCAAAACATAAATTAAATTATAAAAAGCTAAATAGGCATAATAAGAAAATGAGCTTTTAAGACCTTTGCCTGATAAAATTCCGGTATAAATTATTGGAAATCCTGCAGTACAAGGCAATTCAATTAAAGAAGAAAAAACTGCTAAGCCGATTGATGAGGTTATTAAAATTGGCAAAGATCCATTCCTTATAACATCTTTCATCGCTTCGATCCTTTTAAACAGCGGATCTTTTTGTTTATCAGGAATTGTCAAGGATATGCCCATTTTAAAGAATAAAAGCTCTTTGCAGTTTATAAAACCTGCAACTAGCGACAGCACAGCTATTGATATGCGAAGAGGAGTTATAAAAGTCACATATTTAAAAACATTAAGCCATGCAGCCATAAAGATATAATAAAAAATATAAACCATTGATATAAAGCTGCCGGCTACTATATAAAGTCTTTTTCTTGAATCAGAAGTTGCAATTAATAAAGCCATTAGACATGTAAGAACAAACATATTGCATGGATTAAAGCCATCTACAAGAGCGATAAAAAATGTAAATATCGGCAAAGGCAAATCATAACCTATCTTTTCAAGAAAATCCGGAGAAATGTTTTTTGCAGAAGCAAAAAACGCTATTAAAGAAACTAATGAAATAACTGTAATAACAAGGTCTCTTTTCTTTCCACGTATTTCGAACTTAATTGGGGTGCCTTTTTTTGTTTTTTTAATTCGCAAAAATGAGACAGAAACCGCCAATAATATCAACGCTAAGATCATAAGGTGCAGGTATAATTGTGATCCGTCTTTATCAGACTTTACAGCTACTCCCTTGCCATTCCATTGCAGCCGCCAGTTACCTATCATGACTGCATGAACAAACTCTATGCTGCCCATTGATATTTCGACTGGAACTGGCTTAACCTTCTGACATTGAACATCTTTAAGCGCTTCCGACAAATCTTCAGCTATAAGAATTCTCTTTAATTGATTATTTTCGCCGCCGTCACCTTTTATTAATATGCGGTTCTTTGTCCAAATATTCAGCTTTCCGGGAAGTTTTGTTAAATCTAATGAGGTAAAAGGGATCAATTCCCCATCTTGACTTGGAAAACTATTCTGCTTTAGTGTCTGCAGATTGTTTAGCGCATTAACTACCTGAATTCTGCCAACATAATTATTTGATTTGTCTGCTAAAAGAAAAGGAACGCCGACATAATTATTAGCAATATACGAAGCAAAATACTGTTTCTTAACATCCTCATTAATTACTTTTGATTTAAATATTTCATATTCAAAAATAATTAAATTAGGAAATTTCCTGGTTGTCTCTGTGAAAAGAATTGGGTCAACAACAGCACAATTACTGCACCCGATTCCTGTCAAATAAACAACACTTAGTGACGTCTCTCCCTCATTAATGCTTTCAATGGTTTGAGCAAAAGATAGAGATGAAAAAGACACTATCAAAAACAATAAAAATATCGCTTTAAAATAGTTAGCAGCTTTTATCATACTTATTAACCTAAAAAGACAGCCGTGAGGTCTGAGTTGGGCCGTCTGTAAATATAAAATTCAATTATTGCTTTTTAAAATTGGTTTTTAAAATCTTTTTATATTAGAGTTTTACAGTCGATCATGATTTCTTTTTTACATACTCCCTATAGATATAAGCAATAATATCTGTCCTGGAAATAATCCCCATTAGTTTTCCTTCGCTTACGACTGTTACACGTCTAAAAGCCTGATCAAGCAAAAAAGTGCAAACATGTTCTAACGAATCTTCAATATCAAAGCTTTCTACATCACGAGTCATGTAATCCGCTGCTTTCATGTTTTCCAGTTTCTCATGTTTAAATAGCAAGCCCAAGAGGTCTTTCTCAGAAACTATACCAAGAAGAGTGTTATCATCATCTACAACTGGTATGCCAGTTAATTTTCTAACAGTTAAAATCTTAATAATTACTTCAACTGATGTATCAGGTTTTACCGTAATAACATTTCTTGTCATAATTTCTTTAATTTTAACCATTCGCGCCCTCCCTTCAAAAAAATTAAATCGTTCACTAAAAAAATAAGCTGTACCATATTTGAACAAATGGCTTGCTCAAACAAATACAGCTAATAATTCAATAGACAATTCTAAATTAATGTACATTTTAAAGCTTTTTACCATAATATAAGAATCCAAATAAGCAAATTAATGCTTAATAAAAATCATATCATCCCGAAGATGGTTGTCAATTCAAACATCCTGAATGTTTTACTTCTCATCCTTTGAGATATCATCAATTTCGCTTTGAACTTCTTTAGTCGCTTTTTTAAACTCATTAATAGATTTGCCCAATGCCCTAGCGATTTCGGGCAGTTTGGATGCACCAAACAATAAAAGCACTATAATTAGTATTACAATTAATTCGCCCATGCCAAAATTAAACATATTAGCTCCTATTTATATATTTAAAAAAACTACAAAAATCATTGTTAACATTCGCATCCACACTTTTTGTGAGTACATGTGAGCGGAAAAACAATGTCGCTTAAACAACATGGTATCATTACTGCCAATATTGTAAGAATTAAAACGCCTCCCAAAGAATGAACCCATGAGTCTAAACCATAACTTATTAAATAAAGAATTGAAGCTGCACTACTTACAAAAACATGCATTGAGTGAGAATATTCCGTTGGACGCTCAAGAGCATTCCCGATCGTAAAACCTACAATAACTCCTAAAATAGCAAAAGGGACAACCAGTTGATAATGCTCAAAAACGCAAATATGAATATGCATTTGTGCTCCAAGCAGAATTCCCCCCAAAAATGGAAAGATCGTATCACTTAACCCGCATATAAGTATTGAGCCAAGCATCCCTACTATTATTGCTTTTATCCATGAACGTTCATGTTTCCAATACATTGCTGTTGTTGCAACAGCGCTTAACAACACATGAACTGGATGAAAAACATGGAATAATTCTTCTGAAGCATGATTAAGAAGACCCTCTCCTCCTGAAACAATTGCAATAAAGGTAAGCAATCCAACCATAATCATACCTGTTACAACTCCAAAAATAGAAAATGGAAGATGATTAATCAGTTCCAAAAGGATATATTTTGCTTTGCTATTAACTTGTTTCATATCTTAATATTCTATAAGTAAGACTTAAATTTTAGCTTCTGTACTAGCTACGTCACTGGATTTGCCAATATTTATCATGCGAAAAATACTTTTATGTGCTTTTGAGATAATTTCTTCGGACAAAACAACTTCATCTCTCATCTCTTCAAGAGATCTAATAACTTTTTCAAGAGTAATTTTTTTCATATTCGGGCAAATTGCTATATCAGATGCAGGATAGAATTTCTTTCCAGGATTTGCTTTTCTAAGAGAATGCAGCATCCCTACTTCAGTCCCAACAATAAACTCCTTAGCATCAAATCGTTTAACATATTCTAGCATGCCTGAAGTAGAAAGAACAGCATCCGCCATTTGAGTTACTGCGCTTAAACATTCTGGATGTGCCATTACTAAAGCTTTTGGATGCAGTTCTTTTTGTTGATGGATATGTTCAGGCAAAATTTTTAAATGTGATTTGCAATATCCATGCCAAAAGATTACTTTTCTCCCAGTCCTATTAGCAGCATACAAAGCTAAATATTTGTCTGGAACAAAAATAATTTCATCATCATCGCTGAAAGCCTCAGTTAGCATTCTTTCGGCATTTGCTGATGTGCAACAATAATCGCACTCAGCTTTTACTTCTGCTGATGTGTTTACATAACACATGACTTTTGCCTTTGGATGTTTTGCTTTTAATTCCCTGAGCTGCTCCGCTGTTATCATATCTGCCATAGGGCATCCGGAACTTGCATCTGGTATCAAAACAGTTTTATGAGGAGAAAGTATCTTAGCAGTTTCCGCCATAAAATAAACCCCGCAAAAAACAATAACATCAGCAGCTGTCTTCGAAGCTTCTATACTTAACCCGAGAGAGTCCCCAACAAAATCGCCAATATCTTGAACCTCAGGAAGTTGGTAGTTATGCACTAATATAACGGCATTTCTTTTTTTCTTTAATTCTTCAATTCTTTTTTGCAAATCCATCATATACCTTTCTATGAATAAGATTCAATCGTCCCTCCGCCAAGAACAATATTATTTTTATAGAATACCACAGATTGACCCTTTGTTACAGCTTCTTGAGGTAAATCGAAAACGACACTGGCCTTGTTCCCATCGATAAAGTCTAATGAACATGAAGCTTGTTTGTGACCATATCGTATCTGAACAAAAACTGTTTTAGGAAATTCTTCTACGAATCTGTTCACATTACTTGCCATTAACTTCTTGGTTAAAAGATCTTTCTTATCTCCAACAATTATTCTATTATTATCAACATCTATTTCGACAACATACTGTGGCCGTCCTAAAGCAATGCCTAGTCCGCCCCTTTGTCCTCTTGTATACTTAATAATACCTTCATGCTTACCCAAAAGATCACCCGATATGCTTACAATGTCCCCATATTCAATCTTTCCCATTCTCTTGGAAACAAAATTCTTATAATCATTGCCCGGAACAAAACACACGTCTTGGCTTTGGGCCTTTGATGCGACCGTCAAGTCAGCAGCATGCGCGATCTCTCTGATCTCATCTTTAGTAAATTCCGCCAAAGGGAATAAAATCTTTGATAGATCAGCTTTCTTAATTGAATATAAAAAATACGTCTGGTCTTTTTTATTATCTTTTGGCCTACATAAAAAATAATCGCCGTTGATTTCTTTAATTCCCGCATAATGTCCAGTGGCAAGAAAATCAAATCCCATGTTTTTTGCATATTCCAACAGCTTGCCGAATTTTAAATATTCATTGCATCTGACACATGGATTTGGAGTCCTGCCAGAAATATATTCATCAACAAAATTCTTAATGACCATATTTTCCAGGTCGGCTGAAAAATCAAGCACATAATGTGGTATACCTATGCTTTGGCATACCCTTCTAGCGTCGTTAATTGCCTCTGCCCCGCAGCATTTAACTGAAGAATCATTTACAACATCTGCAACACCTAAACACATTGTAATACCAACCACATCGTGGCCATCCTCCTTCAGCAAATATGCAGCTACTGAAGAATCTACTCCGCCGCTCATAGCTACGAGTATTTTGCTCTTTTTGTTAACAATAGACATTATTGTGATAGTTTCCTGAAAGATACATTTATTTGCCTTAAATTAATGTAAGGATTATATATAAATTAAATATTTTTTAAAGGAATATTTTTGTTTGAAGTAGCTCAAGAAGAACAACTTAATGAGCCAAGAACAAATTTTAGCAGCATTTAAAGAAATCTTTAAAGATTATACACATAGCGAGGCTCAGCATTAATAACAACTCTCATGTGTGGATATTTAGATTTAAACTTATTTGCTATGGATATTTTAACTTTTTGTACCAGTGAATCATCGACCGTATCATTAAGTGCAATGTCAAAAACAACATTACACTTATCTATTTTCTTTCCAACTATCCTAAGTTCATGAAAACTTTTTACCCTATTATCATTACTTACTATCTCACTAATCGTTTGGTAAATATTATCATACAAGGGATGTTCTCTATTTACTGGATCAATATGTGCCACTACTACACCTCCAAAAGATTCAGAAATTGCCTCTTCCACTTCTTCGGATAATATATGCAGCTTATTAACATCTTCTTTGTCTGAAACTTCAAGATGCAATGAAATAATCCTTGTCTGCCCATAACTCTGGTATATGATATCATGAACTCCCAATACCCCTTCATAAGCTTTGGCTATTTTTTCTATTTTCAACAAAATTTCTTTTGATACAGCAGCTCCTAACAGCGGGTCAATTGCTTCTTTACCTGCCAGGTACCCCGAGTACATAATCGCTAGAGAAACGAAAACACCCATAACACCATCTATATAATATAAACCATGTCTAGAAGCGACCATAGCGATCAAAACAAAAATCGTAGTAACAGCATCACATCTATGATGATAACCATCCACCTTTAATGCTTGTGAATCAATAGCATCTCCCAAGATAAAAGCAAATCTAGCCAGCAATTCTTTTACAACTAATGTGGCAAATATTATAGCGATAATCAATACAGAGGCGTGTGATGGATCAGGGTTTAATATCCGGTAAAAAGATTTTTGAAAAAATTCAATACCAGCAACAAACAGCAAAACTGACATGATCAAAGCGGAAACAGGCTCCATCCTTCCATGCCCAAAAGGATGTTCTTTGTCAGGTGGCTTTTGAGATAATTTAAATCCGAATAGGACTACAAAAGATGTAAACATATCTGATAAAGTATGGAATGCGTCAGCAATCAAGGAAACACTGTTAATTAAAACACCTAATAAAAACTTTATTATGAACAAAATAATGTTAACAACTACACTCACCCATCCTTCAAGGGCACCATATTTAGATCTAACTGAAGGGTCTTCAACGTTCGAATAATCTTTTATAAATATTTTTAATATTAAACTGGTAATCGCTTTCATTTATATTTAATTTCCTTTTTTAAATTGCGCCTTTTAAATAGGCAATTCTTTTATTTATTGGAAACCTCTCTATTGCATAGCGTAACATAGTCCTAGGCATTATCTTACAATAATCTTTTAAAAATTTCTCCTCTGAAGACAAATTTCTTTTACCGATTTCTCTAAGCATCCAACCAACTGCCTTATGAATCAGGTCATGTTCATCATTTAATAATTGTTCAGATATTTTTAAAGCATCCCTAAAAACATTATTTTTTATATAATAAAAAGTTGAGATTATTGCAATCCTTCTTTCCCACAACAAATCTGAACTTGCTAATTTATAAAGAATATCTTTATCCTTGTTCAACAAATATGCGCCTACTATCCTATGTGCTGACGAATCAACTAAATCCCAATTGTTTATATATTTAGTATTTTGTATATATAAATTATAAATTTCATCTTTATTGTTCAACTCTTTTTCAAACTTAGCTACAAGAAATAATAAAGCAGCCAATCTTTCTTCGTGTATTGCCGACACAAGAAGAATCCTAACTTCTCTTAAAGAGATGCTAAGATTTCTGTTAACAACTGGTCTTATTTCAGGGACTTTTACTCCTATAAAAATATCACCCGCAGCATACTCTCCAGGTCCGGTTTTGAAAAATCCCTGCAAAATCTTGGCCTTATCTTTATTGCTAAATACTTTTAATTCTTTACTTATGATTTCAGCGTTAATCCTGTCTCTCAAAGTTTTCCTTTTACCCTTATTGCCCTAATTGGCCTGACCGGGCACTTATTTTGGCATATACCACAGCCGACACAAAGGTCCTTGTCCACATAAGGCAACTTAATAACTTCACCATTATTCATAGTTACATTTTTTAATTTAATAGTTGTATCTTTTAATTTTATAGCTTTATCTGAAACTGGACAATGCTCTTCACAAACAATACATTGTTTGCCTTGCGAATGTGGATAGCAGATAGATTCATCAATAATTGCCAATCCCAGCTTCTCTTTTTTCTTTTGCTCCAATTTTAATTCTGGTATCGCTTTTGTAGGGCAAACTTCTCCGCACAAAGTACAATTATTTTCACAATACCCAATTTCCGGAACTAGCTGAGGAGTCCATAAAGCTTCTATCCCGGATTTAAGCAATATAGGGTGCAGGCCACTTGTAATGCATACTTTCATGCAATTACCACACCTGACACAAGTATTTATAAACTTCGCCTCATTATTAACTCCCGGAGGCCTTATAACATTTTTATATTCTGTTATATCAATCTTATTTTTTTTATTAACAAATCCTAAGCTCGGTAAAGAAACAAACAATATATATAGAAATTCGCGCCTGCTTATCGTTCCCTTTGATTTAGCAGGATTAAAATGCTGTTTTTTATTGTTGAATTTAAAAGAAGTCCCCTCAACAGGACAAACATACACACAATCCATGCAAAGGACACATTCATTTTTCTTATAGCTTATATCTTCTTTAATTGCTTGCATTCTGCACTTATTAAGACATTTCTTACAATCGGTACACTTATTTACAACTCTTTGAAAAATTGAAAATCTTGAAAAGATTCCAAACAAAGCGCCTAATGGGCACAGGGCCCTACACCATAATCTAGGTATTAACAACGGAAATATCGCTATTGCAAGAAATATTGAAAGTGAGCTTTCGGAATTTTCGAAAAAGTATATTTTTATTCCTAATAAATTCTTGCTTAAATATCTGTAAAAATCATAAAACTCACCGTATAGTTCAAAATTCTTTATTGCAAAAGCAAATGCTTTATCAATGACAAATGTCGATGCTGGTATTAAGTTCAGCGAAACAAATCTTGCAAAAATCACTATTGGGTCAAGTAGCCAGGCTGCTTGAATTCCCAAAATAGCTAAAAAGGAAACAATAAACAAAATATAGAATTTTAGCTTTATTATGTTTGCATTCAAGCCAGGACTTAAAACCCACTTATTTTTATTAACAATCCCAATAATATCGTTAATTGTTCCAACAGGACAAATCCATCCACAAACATATCTTCCGAATATCAATGTAAACGCAACAATAATAATTGAAAAAGAAACACCTTCAATCCATTGTCTTATGCTCAACGAAGTAAAAAACATTATTAAAGGGTCCAACCTGAAAAGAAGTTTAGGGGAAATTGCACTATTTAAAGGATAGGTTGTTGACCATATCACATAAATAAATAATCCCAGAAATAAAAGTTGAAAAAATTTTCTTGCAATAATAAGTTTTTTCATAGGAAGTTATTATATGGTCAATTCTTTGATATCAGATTTTTCAAGATTTGATTTCCCAAATTTTCTTTCAAAAGCCTCTTTAAGGTAAGGCACTGACATCGGGTCTTTTTTCATTAATTTACAAGCATAGGTGTCTGCCAAAGTCGGATCAGTTGAAGCAATAACTGTATCCAAATTTATCACATCCTTAAGGCTGCCTCCGCTTGGCCCATTTTTTGTAAGCACTCTTGTGGCATCAATAACAGTAAGGTCGGGGTTTATAAAATCAGTAAGATCGACAAGCTTTTTTGCAATATCAATATGAATAAGCCCCCTTGTTCCGCTGCATACACCCATCAAATTTTTCATTGATAAAGTAAGCCCTGTTAGCCCGTGATGTTTTAATACAGGGACATTAATAAAGGTATCACAGACTACAGCATCGCGTACTATAGGCCAATCCTCCATAGCGCTTTTATAAGGGAATTTAGCCTTAAGCACATTCCAATGATCTGCAAAATATACTTTTGCGCCTTTTTCCTCTGCTGCTTTTTGAATACCGCTGTTTTCATATACACGCCTATCATCGTTACATGGTATATCAAAAACATTGACCCTTTTAGCCCCAGCTTTGTAGCAAAGTTCAACAATAGTTGCAACTACTTGCGGGTCAGTATTGGCAGCTTGTTCAGGGCTTCTATCCCAAGCCATATTAGGCTTTACAAGGACAACATCACCTTTCTTAACAAATTTCTCAATGCCGCCTAGCAGCTCTATTGCTTTCTCAACATTTTTCCCTGAATTTAAGCCCTTTACGGCAACAAGGTCATGCGCACAATCAATACTCTTTTTGACTCTTGGCATAGCATCTGAATTTTTGGCAAATGCAAATTTAAGGAACTGGTTTTCTGAAAGAAAATAAACCAGTCCTCCAATAAGGATTTTCATGAACTCCCTTCTTGAAACTGACATTTTTAAATATGCTTCAAGTTTATATAACAATTTATTCATCTTATACTCACTTTCCATGGCCACTTGACGCAAGATTTAATTTCAGGAAACACTGTATAATCAGCATTGCCAATTAATGCCATTGTTTTAACATCAAAATCTTTCAACTCATTTTTTGCTGCAAGCATTGTTTTACCTGACACAACAGCATCATCAACCAACAAAATTTTTTTAAATTCATTGGGTAAATTAAAGGGCATCAGGAGTTTTGGTTCTTTAAATCTTGGTGAATTGCTACTATCCCTATAATTTATATGGATTGAGCTCAGTGATAAGTTGAGATTATAAGCAACTATGCTTGCAGGAACCAATCCCCCTTGTCCAATAGCCACAACATGATCTACATCAGCAATATTTAAATCCGTCAATCCTTTTAAAACTTCTTTAAAACTCAATTCAATCATTTATTCAATCTTTCTGTTATGTTTTTTGAAAACAAGCCAATGATTAAAAGCACGAAAATCCCAGGCAAAGCCAAAGTTAATTCTGAAAACATATTACTTAATTCAAAGCGCTCCGACAGAAAATATATGATTAAATATGAAAACACTTTTGCAAAAACGAATGCAATAAATCCAACAAACCTGCAATATCTTTTTGAATGAAAAATAATTTGAGCAAAAACAGCGAAAACAATTAATTCGAAGGATAATTTTGATGCGATTTCCAGCCGAGGCATTCCTGTAAAAAACGTATTAATCCAAGGAGAGATAATACAAGACGTAATTGCCACGTGTCTCTTATAAACTATTGAAGAAAAAAGGGGCGCATAGAATATTGGTAACCATACTGCCCCAATAGGGTAAGGCCCCCTGCTTGGAATCATATGAAAAAGAATTGGAATTACAAGCATTGCAAAAAAAGTAAGAAGGATCTTGTCAGCCTGAACACTAGCTAAGGACTCAATAACATTTATTTTTGTCTTGAACATAACTAACCTCAATTTTTATTAGTCTAAACTTTAATAAAAAAGGGGATACCTCTTTAGGCACCCCCTTTTGAAAAAGAAAAATAATTTTCAATTTTCCGAAAATTAGTTATTTACCAGCTAAAAATCATAGCTAAAACAAGCATCATAACAACAAAAAAAGTAATTCCACGTACCCATACAGGGGCTCTTGGCATTGTATCAACTTCACTACCTGCTTCCAAATCAGCTACTAGATTAATTTGTCTTCCAATTGTATAAAAGGCAAATGCGGCTAGCAATAACATCAAAGCTTCTGTTCCAACATCAAACCTAAGCACATACAAGACCGATACTGACATAAAAGTAAAAGTGTAAATGTATGTATTCACCTTAACTTTGTTTAGAAAGCCTTTTGTTACATCATTCATTATAATTCCTCCTATATCTGATTATTAGAGCATCTAAATAATAACAAAATCAGTATATCACAAATATATTAAGAGCAAACACAATAATGTTTTAATTATAATTAAGGATTTTTTGTTATTTGATAAATAATATATATTAGCAAATTCTAGGAAGCTGTTCTCCGGAAAGCATATCAACGACACGCATTGTGCCTATACAGCTACGCATTGTAACCAATCCGTGATTTTTAGATGAAACATAACCAATACACTTTGCATCCATACCCAGGCCATGTGAGTGAAAAATATTTAATGCTTTGTCAACATGATCATGTTTTACAAAAACAATAAATCTTCCTTCATTAGCAACGTACATAGGATCAAATCCCAGGATCTCGCAAGCGCCACGAACATCTTCTCTGACGGGTATGTTATTCTCATCAATGGTAATTTGCAGTTTGGAAGTTTTTGCAATTTCAACTAATGCAGATGCTAATCCGCCTCTTGTTAGATCGCGCATGCAATGTATTTCAATGTTTGAATCAATTAGCTTAGAAACAAGTTCATTTAGAGGCGCAGAATCACTTTCTATAACAGTATTAAACTCCAAGCCCTCTCTCACAGCCATAATAGCAATGCCATGTCTGCCAATATCCCCACTTAATATTATCGCATCTCCATCAACAACAGAAAATGGCTCAATACATAACTTATGTTTTATAAGACCTATGCCAGTAGTGTTTATAAATATGCCGTCTCCTTTTCCCTTATCAACAACTTTGGTATCGCCAGTAACAATATCAACACCTGCTTTATTTGCAGCGAATTGCATTGATTTAACAATTTTTATCAGCTTATCCATCTCAAGGCCTTCCTCAAGAATAAATCCTACAGATATAGCAACTGGAACTGCTCCGGACATAGCCAGATCATTAACTGTTCCGTATATTGCCATTGAGCCAATATCTCCTCCCGGGAAAAACAGCGGTTCAACGACATAAGAATCCGTTGTCATTGCAATCCTAGATGAATCAATATCAAGGACAGCTGAATCGTGTGATTTATGCAATTCTTTATTATTAAACTCTTTTTTAAAAACGCCTTCAATAAGCTTATTCATCAGGGTCCCTCCGCTGCCATGCGCTAAAAGGACATTAGGATAATCATTTATTGAGATAGGACAACTGGCATTAAAATCTCTATTTTTAGGCATCAAATTTTTGCTCCAAATGGATTCTTTCTATATCTAAAATATGCATTACAAGCACCTTCTGAAGAGACCATTGGCGCCCCCAATGGGTGCTCCGGTTTACATTGCCTATCAAATTCACTGCATTCATGCGGGTTTTTAATACCCTGCAATACCATTCCCGCAATACATTCAGTCGGCTCTTGAACATTAATATTTTCAAGCTTAAATATTTTCTCCGCATCAAAGCGCTCGTAAGACTTTTGAAGGCCTAATCCGCTGTAAGGTATTTCACCAATACCTCTCCATTTTCTTGGCACAACACAAAACACTTTATCAACAATTTTCTGAGCATTCAAATTACCACTCCTGGTAACAACTCTTGAATATTCATTTTGAACCAAGAAAGTCCCTCGCTCAAGCTGTTCAACACACAATTGAATTCCTCTTAAAATATCAACAGGTTCAAAACCTGTAACCACTATTGGAACTTTATATTTTTCTGCAATTAACTCATATTGTTTATACCCCATAATCGTACAAACATGTCCTGCCGCCAAAAATCCCTGTACCTGATTTTGTTTCGAAGAAAGAACTGCCTCCATTGCCGGAGGCACTAAAACATGTGATACAAGAACAGAAAAATTCGACACCCCTTGCTTATCTGCTTGATATACTGCCATAGCATTTGCAGGTGCCGTAGTTTCAAAACCCACTGCAAAAAAGACGACCTTTCTATCGGGTTGTTTTTTTGCCAGCTCTAATGCATCCATCGGGGAATAAACGATTCGCACATCGCCACCTTCAGCTTTAACTGACAAAAGATCTTTGTTTTTACCGGGAACCCTAAGCATGTCTCCAAAAGAACAAAAGATAACATCTTTCTTTGAGGCGATAATAACTGCTTGCTCTATTGCTTCAAGAGGAGTAACACAAACAGGACATCCCGGGCCATGTATAAGTGTTACATTCTTTGGAAGCAGTTCGTCTAGGCCAAATTTTATAATAGAGTGAGTTTGTCCGCCACAGATCTCCATTATCTTCCATGGACGAGTCGTAGCTCTCCGAATTGACCCAGCTATCTTATGAGCAACTTCTGCATCACGATATTCATCAATAAACCTCATTAAAGCTCATCTCCTCCCCACTCTTCATCAGCAAATCCCTCGATCAGCTTGATATCTTCAAGTAACTTTTCTGCTTCTGCCTCATCAATTATATTTAAAGCAAACCCCACATGCGCAATGACATAATCATTGACTTTAGCGTCCGGAACATAGGAAAGATTTATATCCTTGATCACTCCGCCGAAATTAACTTTGCCAATTTTATTTAATGGATCAACTCCAATAATTTCTTCAATTTTGCCTGGAGCAGCTAAACACATATTGTTTCCTCATATTAATTAAAATAATAAAAATATTATATCACGGCAGATTTGTTTATTTTTCCCTTTTAGCTGCTAGAACTTGGCCTAAAGATATGCCCCCATCATTTGGAGGCACCCTTTGATGCCAGTAAACTTTAAAATTCTCCGTAGTCAATCTATCAATTGCTCTCTCCGTAAGATACTTGTTCTGGAAACAGCCACCTGACAATGCAACTTTGTCAATATTTACAGTCTTTGCAATATCAACTATGATTTCCACTAAAGTGTTATGGAATTTTAAAGATATCATTCCGGTAGCACAGCCTTCTTCTAAATCACTTATCAGTGATTCCAAAAACTTATTATATTTTATAATAAGAACATTGTCATTATCATGAAGCTCATAAGGATAAAACTCATCCGTTTTATATCCTTGCGCAGCGAATTCAAGTTGCATTGCAGCTTGACCTTCATATTTTGAATTATGGCATAAGCCAATCATTGAGGAAACAGCGTCAAACAATCTTCCTACGCTTGAAGTGTTAGAGGTATTAATAATATTTTCTAGCATCTGGCAGATATTTTTTAATTCAACAGGCTCAAAAGAATTAAAAGTTTTAACACTTTTTTTATCAAACATTTTGTCGCCAAAGACCTTATACAAAAGCCCTAAAGCCGACCTTCTGGCTTCTTTAATTGCAATCTCACCTCCAGGCAAACTGAATGGATCAAAATATGCGACCCTATCAAACGAATTGTCATTTATTATCAAAAACTCCCCACCCCACAAGGTTCCATCATCACCTAGCCCAGCTCCATCCCAGCTTATTCCCAGCACGGGTGAGCTAATTTGATTATCTGCCATACAAGAAAGAATATGGGCATAATGATGTTGCACAGAAATTTTCGGCAGCTCTAATCCTTCAGCAAATTTAGATGATACATAATCTGGATGCTTGTCAAAAGCAACAACTTCTGGTTTTTCTTCATAAATACCAATAAAGTCATCAATGGTTTTCCCGAAAGCTTCATTTGATTTTTGACTTCCAAGATCACCGATATGCTGACTAATAAAAACATTTGATCCGTGTGAAACAGAAACTGTATTCTTCAGATGCGACCCTAAAGCAATAACTGATGTTTTTCCATCTTCAATAAATATTGGCAAAGGCGCATAGCCACGGGCTCGGCGTAAAATCTGCTCTTTTCCTTTAATTTCACGAACAATAGAATCATCCACATGCCTTGCTATTGGTCTATCATGAATAAGAAAATAATCAGCTACATTTCCAAGGTCTTCAATCGCTTCCCACTCATCAATGCATATAGGGTCTTCTGACAGGTTTCCACTGGTAGCTACTACAGGTATTTTTAGATTCTGCATTAAAATAAAATGCAATGGCGTATAAGGCAACATTACGCCAAGATATGGATTCCCAGGAGCAATATTTGCAGCAACAGGATGCCCCTTTTTCATAAGCAAAACGATCGGAGACTGTGCAGAGCATAGTATTTGTTCTTCAACTTGCGAAACACTGCAAGCTTTTTTTACTTCATCAATATCATAATACATAACAGCAAATGGCTTAGCTTCCCTGTTTTTCCTCACCCTTAAGCGCTCAACCGCCACTGCATCTCTAGCATCTGTCATAAGCTGAAACCCTCCCAAGCCTTTTATAGCAACGATATTTCCCTCTTTAATAAGGGAAGCTGCCATTTTGATAGCAGTAACTGTTTTGCCTATTATCTCCCCTTTATTATCGCATAGTTCTATAGATGGGCCACAAACGGGACAAGCATTTGGCTGCGCATGAAAACGTCTGTTATCCGGATCATTATATTCCTTATCACAGTCATCGCACATCACAAAAGCGCTCATTGTAGTATTCTTTCTGTCATAGGGCAAAGTTTTAATAATACTGTAGCGAGGGCCACAATGTGTACAATTCGTAAATGGGTACTTATAGCGCCTATTAGCTGTATCTTGAATTTCTTTCTTACACTCCTCACACATTGCAATGTCTGGCATGATAAGAGCTGTCTTCTCCCCGATGATACTTTCTTTAATTTCAAAAGATTTATAACCAACCACTTCAAGGAATATCAACTCTAAAGACTGAACATTTGAGTGAACTGGATTCTCTTTATCGATCCTATAAATGAAATCCTCAATATCATTTTTTTCGCCTTCTGCTTCAATTACAACACCTTCAGAAGTGTTACAAACCCATCCATTAAGGCCACAGTCTTTGGCCATATTGTGGATATAAGGCCTAAAGCCTACACCTTGTACAGTTCCCTTGACCTTTAAATGAACTCTTAAAGTAGTCATTAATTAATTTCTTTAAAATTATTTGTCGTTAATGTTTGTTCCAAAAATATAACAGCATCCTTTAAATTATTTTTTGCTTTCTCGGATAAATATTGTCCAAATTCGTTAAAATCATATCCTCTGATCCCTAAAATATACCCCTGGGTTTTTGTTTTAAATAATTCATGTGCCAGGCCTAAAACATTATCAGGTTCAATGCTATGAGTAGAAAAAGTCAATGAAGCTTTAGGAGTTAATTTCTGGAAGGAGAACGGTTCTGTTCCGTTTATAGAGGCATCGGCAAAGATCACAATATCATTCTCTGCTACTGAAGCTGCATCTTCTACAGATAGCTGATAATTAGAATCAATAGTTAATCCAGGGAAGCTCTTTTCTTCGAAGATCTCAGCCAATGCTGGACCTAAACCATCATCGAGCCGCCCTGGATTACCAAAACCAATAAGCAGGACTTTTCCTACAGAGGTCATTATTTAACTTTTTTATCGATCAAATTTCCTTTGTGATCAAATAAGCTGACAACTAAGGGCATTTGCCCCATTGCGTGAGTTGCGCAGGATAAACAAGGATCGTAGGCACGAATTGCAACTTCAATATGATTTAAAAGGCCTTCTGTGATTTCTGGCTTTCCGCTCAAATAAGTCTGGGCAACTTTCTCTACCGCAGTATTCATAGGGACATTATTGTGTGTTGTTGAAACTATCAGGTTACACATTTCGATTTGATCATCTTTATTAACTTTATAGTGGTGGAACAGCGTCCCACGGGGCGCTTCAATAAGACCAACAGCTTCTTCTCTTCTTTTACCCTTTAATACAAGATCATTGCCTTGTAGGTCAGGATCATTCAGCAGCTCCTGTATCTTCTCTGCTGAGTGTAATGTTTCTATCATTCTAGTCCAGTGATATGCTAATGAAAGATTATTTGGCTTTCCGCCTGTTATAGCCATAAATTCTTTTCTAGCTTCTTCAGCTAAAGGAGTATCAATAAAATCACAAGCATTAACACGAGCTAATGGACCAACCCGATACCAGCCTTTTTCATGCCCTAAAGACTTTATGAATGGGAATTTCATATATGACCATGATTTAACTTCTTCCGCAATATAATCAACATAATTATTGTAATCAACCTGATCGAATATTTTATTTCCATCTTTATCTATCGCTCTTAAATTTCCATGATAAAGGTCCATGGCACCATCTTCGCGGATAAGACATAAATGGTTAGAGTCAAAATTAGCAAATTCTTGGGCTAATGAAAGATTTTCAACAGTATAATCCTTGGCTATCTTTAAAGCGCCTTTTGCCCACTCGAGCATTTGTTCAATATCTTTGAGAAAAACATCTCGTTCTGCTATTGAAAGATTCTTATTAACTCCACCCGGGATAGCGCCTGTACCATGAATCTTCTTTCCAGCAGTTGCTTTAATGATCTCTTGTCCATATTTACGCATCATAACACCCTGGACAGCAAGCCCTGGATATTTTTGAGCTATACCAATAACATTTCTAATCGCCGGATCAGCATCAAAGCCGAATAATAAATCTGGTGAACATAAATGGAAAAAATGCAAAACGTGTGATTGAAACATCTGGCCATAATGCATTAATCTTCTTATTTTTTCTGCAGTTGGGGTCAATTTATCGACGCCAACAATTCCATCCATAGCTTTAGCTGCAGCCAAATGGTGGCTTACAGGGCATATTCCGCATAATCTTTGAACAAGAACTGGAACTTCCCAGTATGGGCGGCCTTTAATAAATCTCTCAAATCCACGGAATTCAACAATATGCAGACGAGCCTGCTTTATATTGTTTTTTTCATCCAACAAAAGAGACACTTTACCATGTCCCTCAACTCGAGTAACTGGTTCAATTATTATTTTTTTTAAGTTACTATCACTCACAATAAATCTCCTTATTAATCGTATTTGATCAATTCATATGGTAAATCAACAGGTTTATTTGTTAATAATGCAACTAAAGCCTCCCAAAGAGTATCTGCTGATGGTGGACAACCAGGCAGGTGATAATCCATCTTTACTACGTGATGACATGGATATACTTTGTTTAATATCAGTGGAAGTTCTTTATCATTTGGTGTTATATTTTCTGGGTTATATACTGTCGGCCCATCATGATAGGCTTCATCAAAACACTCTTTTAAAGGAATGTTGTTCCTCATTGCCGGAATACCGCCATCTATTGCACAGTCACCGCAAGAAATAAGAATATCGCAATTTTTTCTGAAATCTTGCAGCACATGGACATTCTCTTCATTACAGCATCCACCTTCCACAATCCCAACGGCACATCTTCCAGTAAATTTTTTAATGTCATCAACAGGAGATTTATCAAAATCAACTAGTTCAATAAGTTTGAGAATTCGGTCATCTATGTCTAGTAAAGACATGTGGCAACCGAAGCATCCTGCTAAGGAAGTTGTCGCTACTTTTGGTTTTTCCATTTTTATACCCTTTGCTTTAAAGCGTTTATGATTTTGTTACTTCGATATCTGAACCTATTGGCTGAGTATCGTACAATCTTTTACCGATCGGCACCGCAAAACCAACTCTTTTTTTGATAATAGCTCCTACAGGACATACATTTGCAGCTTTATCGGTTACTGACATATTTGTTCCAGCCAGCGTATCAGAGTTAACAGCAATTTTCTTATTTGCTCCGCGCCCTACAAATTCAAAAACTGACTTTCCATCGACATCTCTAGAAGCGTTAACACATCTTCCACAAAGAATGCATCTATTGCGATCAATAAAAATATCAGGATGAGTAGCATCTAAACTGCGATCAGGAAATTGAAAGGGATATTTTGGCGCACAAATTCCCAAACGATATGCAACTGCCTGAAGCTCACAATTCCCGCTCTTTTCACAAAACATGCAAAAATGATTTCCCTCAACGAAGAACATATCAATAATATTTCTTCTTTTTTCATTTAATTCATCCGTGTTGTTTTCAACCTCAACACCTTCCGCAATCGGTTGTGTACATGCTGCCTGAGCGCGCCCGTCAACCTTTACTGTACAAACACGGCAACTACCATGCGGTGTTAAATCTTTCATATAACATAACCGAGGGATATACACCCCTGCTTTATCAGCTGCCTCCATAATCGTTTGACCCGGACATCCTTTTACATCAACACCATCAATTTTAAACGTTATTGTTTTATCCATATTGCAATTCCTTAAATTAATTAATAAATAACTGATTTTCTTCCCTGAAGTGCTTCAGCAACTTCCAAAGATGCTTTGATATCAAACGTTGGCTGCCTACCGTCTTCATTGGTCTTTAAAACAGCCTCGTATACTTCTCTAAAATTCCTTATACTAGATGTAACAGGATTTGGTGACGTCTGGCCCAAACCACAACGACTGGTGACCTTAACTGTGCTACAAAGGTCCTCTAAATATTTAATGTCAGAAGGTTCGCCTTTTCCTTCAAGTATTTCTTCTATTTTATTCAACAAAAGGACATTGCCAGTGCGGCATGGTGTACAATATCCGCAGCTTTCTTCAACAAAGAACTCTAAGTAACTCTTTACGATTTCCAGAATATTGCGGGATGAATTAAATATAACAATTGATCCGCCAGTAGCCAGGTCATCATAGCAAATAATCCTGCCAAAATCCTTTTTGCCAATTAACTGCCCAGAAGGTCCTCCAATTAGAACTGCTTTAGTGTCCTTTGCGCCAGCATCCTTTAACATGTCTGACACCTTTACCCCAAAATCATACTCATAGATTCCCGGCTTAGAACAATCACCTGAAACACTTAAGATCTTTGTTCCAGTACTTCCTTTTGTTCCAATGACAGAATACCACGCGGCATCTTTTTCTATTATTCTGGCAACACTACAAAATGTTTCAACGTTGTTTACAGTTGTAGGTGAGGCTAAATATCCTTTTTGTGCCGGGAACGGAGGCCTTGTCTTTGGATCCCCCCTCAAACCCTCACAAGAACTTATCAATGCAGTTTCTTCACCACAAATATAAGCACCAGCCCCTATTTGAATACGAATATCAAAATTAAAACCATTTTTCCCGCAAATACTTTTACCTAAAAGACTGGCTTTTTTTCTTTTTGATAATTTGTTTTCTAGGAATGCTTTAAGATAAGAATATTCACCTCGCAAGTAAATGATACCGGAATCTGAACCTATACAATACCCGCCGATTGCCATACCTTCACATAACATGTCAAACTTTTCAGTCAGCAATACTCGATCCTTGAAAGTTCCAGGCTCACCTTCGTCAGCATTACAAACAACATATTTCTTGTTCCCTTTTGCTGCCCTGGTAAATTCCCATTTCATACCCGTAGGAAATCCGGCCCCGCCACGGCCCCTGAGTTTTGATGATTTGATTATGGAGATAACATCCTCTGGTTTCAGGGTTATAGCTTTTTTTAATCCAGCCTCGGCTACACGCTCAACAAAGATAACTGAGCCTTTTTTTACTATATTGTTCTTGACCATTGACCTGACAAGCTCATCAGAATTATTACCATCACCAAATTCTTTAGTTAGTGATTCTGGCGATGCCCCACTCAGCAAAGCCTTTGAAATTGATTTTGCCTTATCTACAGACAAATTAGTGATTGCAACTTCATTAACCAAAATTGCAGGCGCCTGATCGCTTAAACCTATACATGGAGTATATTCTAATGAAATAGTCCCATCAGCAGAAGTTTGACCAACCTTAATACCTAAAGTTTCACTGAAAGCTTTTGCAATATTATCCGCACCCTTCATTAGATCAACAACATCATTACAAATCCTTATAACAATTTTGCCCTTTTCCTCTTTCGAAAGAAAAGAATAGAAAGAAACAACGCTTTCAACATCTACTCTTTGAACTTTTACCTGTTTTGCAATAAGTTCCATAGCATCGATAGTAACAGCTCCACAATTTTTCTGTACGGCTATAACAATATCCATTAGCCTTGCACGGTCGTTACCGCAAGATTCACAAGCTTTTTTGATTATTTGAAATAATTTCTCGCTCATATAAAACTGTCCTTATTTAAATAGGTGAGTTAATAAAAATAATTAATTGTGAAATTTATAACGATTGAATGTTCATCGTAATATACATTGTTTAAAAAGATTTTCAAGACTTTTTTGATTTAAATTATAAAAAAATAAGTTTTTAATATCCTAATTTATAAAATTAAAGAGTGCTTCCTAAGATATAATTCTTCATTTCCTTCAAATTAAATTCCTGATCCGATATTATCCTGTTTACAATATCACCAATACTTATAATTCCAACTAATTTACCATTATCAATAATTGGTATATGACGGATTTTCTTGTCTGTCATCATAGCCATACACTGGTCTAATGTTTCATTAAGTGATGCGGTTATCAGATTAACAGTCATCAAATCAGAAACTTTAGCTTCTTTAATATTTACTTTTCCAGATATTGACCTTCTTGCGTAGTCCCTTTCTGAAAAAATCCCCTTAATAACACCAGATTCTTCGACAACAACAGCACCTAAATTCTTTTCAGCCATAAGTTTTAATGCACTATAAACAGTTTGATCAGGCTTTATTGTCCACACATCTGAACCTTTGTCTTGTAGAACTTGCTTTACTGTAAACATGTAAGCCCCTCCTTTCTTAATAAACATGAGTAAAATTGTACATTTATTATGTCACTGAAGTAATAAGTGTCAATAAAATATAGATTTGGGGCTTTAAAATATCTATTTATGTAAATAAATACAAATAAGGGAAAAATTATTCAATTTAACAATACTATTCTTCCGTTACAAATCTCGCTTGTTGTCCAACTGATTGACTGCGTTTTTCCTTCAGCCAGAAAATCCATTCATCCATGCCTGCTGATGTTTTTGAGGAAATTTCAAGGAAAGTCACGTTCGCGTTTAGCTTGGCAATATCGTCTTTGACCTTTTTAATATCAAAATCCAAAATCCCCAGAAGGTCCGATTTAGTCAATAAAACAATATCCGCAACCCTGAAAGTAGTCGGATACTTGGCAACTTTATCGTCTCCTTCGGGAACACTTAAAAGCACAACTTTAAGATTTTCACCAAGGTCAAATTCGCCGGGACATACAAGATTACCAACATTTTCAATAAAAACATAATCAGCTTCATCTATGGCTAAGTCCTTAAGGCTTTCTGAAACTTGATTAGCATAAAGGTGACAACTCATGCCAGTATTTATCTGAACTGCCCTTAGGGCTATTCCAGATACACGGTCAGCATCTCTAGTTGTCTGAAGGTCGCCAACAATAACAATAGATTTTTGTTCTTTAAGGGCAGGGATCGTTTTTTCCAGAAGGGTCGTTTTTCCACTTCCGGGAGAACTTATGATATTTAATGCTAGCACCTTTGCCTTATTAAAAATCTTTCTATTTTCATTCGCGACAATATCATTCGCTTTTAAAACATTCTTAACCACGTTAACTTTCATCATAAAACTCTCTTTCTCTGGGTGCTATAAAACCTACTAATGTTTTCAAATAAAACTCTTAGAAAATGAATGTATTCTTAGCAAGGTTAACTTTATTTATCACCTATAATCGCTTTAAGAATTATTTCATTTCCTTTTAATGTCTTAACATCTGCAAGATTACAGTTTTTACATAAAAAATCATCTATTGCTGGTTCAAACTGACTTTTACATTTATTGCAAACAACTAAAGCCGGCACTTCTAAAATCGTTAAAACAGCATTTTCACATATAGTGTTTAATTTGACAGATTCGAAAGCTTCTTGCATAACTTCCGGGATAACTTGACGCAGCACACCAGTTTCCAGTTGGATTTCATCTATCTTGACCAATTTGTTTACTCTTGCAACATCCTCTATTTGATCCATCAAGCTTATAACAATAGACAACTCGTGCATTTAATTATTCCTGGAATATTCTTACTGAATATCGCAAAAAAGTGACAAAAATTCAATTGTTAGGTCAATGTTCTTAACAATAATTTCTTTGGGCACAGTTACTGTTGTCGGAGTAAAATTAACTATGCCTTTCAAACCGCTCTTTATAATGATATCTGCAACCTTTTGACTGTATTCGACCGGAACTGCAATAATCCCAATTTCGACATGCGAACTTGCAATTATTTTTTGTGCTTCTGATATTGAATAAATACTTACACCATTAATTTCTGTACCGATTTTTTTCTTATCGGTATCAAAAGCCGCCACCAACTTTACTTTGTCCTGGTGAAAACCCGGGTACTTCAACAATGCGGAGCCTAAATTCCCCACACCGAACAATACTGCATGAACAATGTTTTGTAAAATATAATTCTCGAGAACTTGTTTTAATTCAGCTGTTCTATATCCTATTCTTGGCCGGCCTACTTTACCAAAATTGGAAATATCTTTTCTGATCTGCACATCAGATAAACCTGTTATTAACGCTAATTGGCTGGATGAAACAACTTCTTTTCTAGACTCGAGAAGCTGCGCAAGCGTTCGAATATATACTAAGGCCCTACTTATTGTCCTTTGAGGAAATTTTTTCAAATATTGTTACTCCTTTATGATATTCTGTAACGATTAGGTCATTATAAGCTTTAATAGTCGTCACTTCAAGAACAAATAAATTAACTATGCTTTTTTATCAAACGAATAACTTCCAGCACTTATGAATATTTTTATTCCTATAGTCTTCAGGTATAGTTCTTGGCGTTAATTCATGTATATGGTCAATAGGCAAATTATCCATACGCGGCTCAAAACATTGATGATTTGTAGAAAAAAACACTATCGATCTAGGAGCCATTAATTTTAAGACTTTTTTAATTAAATCCGGGTGATCTTCATTAACATCAAATGACTTGCCTGCCGCATTATCCTTAAAAAAAGAAGGTGGATCAATAACAGCTAAAGAAAAACGTCTTTTTTCTTTTGCTGCATTAAATAAAAATTCATAAACATCTGATTTCACCATTATGTGCTGTTCAGTATTGATCCCATTGAGCTTTAGATTATCCTTTGCCCAAGTTACATTTGTATCAGAGCGATCAACACTAATGCTGGAAACAGCTCCGCCTAAAGCAGCTGCACAAGTAAAAGCTCCAGTATAAGAGAACAAATTAAGGAAGTCTTTACCTTCTGCATTTTTCTTAACTATTGCCCTTGTTTCTCTATGATCAGAATATAACCCTGTATCTAAAAAATCACTTAGATTGACTTTGAATCTCAAGTCACCCTCATTTACAACCAGACAATCCTCTTTACTATCTATCCTGCTATAACGTATTTCATTTTCTGTTTTAGTCCGCCTTTTTTTAATATATATTTTCTCTTTAGGGACATCCAATGTTTTACCAATAACATTTGCCATTTCCTTAAGCCAATAGTCACTACTCTGCTTTCTCACATATTCTGCAATAACAAGATGTCCTGCGTACCAGTCAACAACTAAGCGAATTTCAGGTATATCCCAGTCATACAAACGAAAACAATCTATATTTTTGCGAGCAAATCTCTTTTTCAAATGCAAATATCTTTTGCGAATTCTATTTGATAATATTTCTGAATGCTGCGCAATCTTTTCTGAAGTAATAAATGCTGTCAATGTAAACCACCATCAAATATAAAGTCTATCTTCTCTTTAAGTTTATTGGCAACAAACAACCTTCCTTTATCAATAAGGTGCTCATTTGGCGAAAAATCTCCCTTCAAATCAGTTCTCCAGCTAAAATAGCTTGCTTTTAAGGTTAAACTTAAATCAATGATATCAAATCCTTCTTTGCTTGCTATTTTCTTTATAACAGAAACATTATCATTAATTCTTCTTTGAAATTCTGGCCCAACTGCTTTGTTCCCAGATTCATAATCAATTGGAGTTACATAAAAAATGACGTTAATATTGTTTAACTTAGCCATTTTATTAATTCTCAACATTGAGCTTATTTTTCTATGTTCTTTTCCAAGAGAATACATGTAATGAAAGATAAATTTATCTTTAATATACTTTTCCGATTTCCAATCGCTATAACGCCGTGACAGAAATTCCTTTACCCTTCCCACAGCTTTATCTCCGTTATAAACAATTGCATTGTTATAATCATGATCTTTTATTTTCGGCAAGAACAGCTTAAAAACCGCAAGCGGCTTATAAAACACTCTAAATATCCAGTTATTGTAATTCTTCATAGCAATATTCTCTTCTTCAAATTGATATCCTGGATTCATGTTCCACTGAGGTGAAAAACTGCGCATATTTATTGGAATGATCAGGATCTTTACATTCTTGTGTTCAGCTATAAAAAACCTAATCATGTTTTCATATAAATCCAGATGATATGCAGGACTATTAAACTCATGCAAACTTAACTGCGGGTAAAATCCTGAAAGTATTTTAAAAATTGATTTATCAATGTCGTCTTCTTTTGCATGAAAATAAACTGAGCTGTCGCCAAACCCCACAATATCATTCTCCTTTTGCAATTCTTTGCTCAGCATATTTACAATTGCAGGAAATTCCTGGGGAAGAATCAAATAAAATACACATTGAAGCAATAACAATACTAAAAGTATTAGGAGTAACTTGAATATAAATCTGTTTAAATTCATAATTAAAATTGGAAATATATAAATGGTATTATTTTTACAACTCCGTAATTCATTATTACCAGACAAAGCAAAAGGTATATCGACCATCTTAAAGCAATATATCTTTCAAAATAAGAACACTTGAACCAATCATGCTTTTGAAAATACTGCACAACAACAAAAAACATTATTAAATAGATTGATGGTATTACATTTGGATAATATTCAGTTGTTTTCCCTGCCATAAATGACAAGACGACAGAGCTTTTATTCCAGTTAAAAAACAAATGAGAATAAATATATATGGCATCTTTTAAAGAATTAGCCCTAAAGAATATCCAGGAAAAACAAACTAATATAAAGGTAAACACTGTCTGCAAAAAAGAATGTATTACAGGAAATTTGTTCAATTTAACAATCTTGACAATTAATGATCTCAAATTCCTTGTTAGTTTAGAAAATATATAATAAAGAGCATGGAGGAATCCCCAGATAACAAAAGTCCAGTTCGCTCCATGCCATAGACCACTCAGAAGAAAAACGACAAGGACATTAAAATAAAACCTTTTTGCTGAGACTTTGTTCCCGCCAAGCGGAATATACAAATAATCCTTAAACCATGTAGTCAAAGAAATATGCCATCTGCTCCAAAACTCTGGAATGGATCTGGCAAAATAGGGCTTATTGAAATTTTTCATCAGATCAAAACCTAAGACTTTAGCGCTGCCGATAGCAATATCCGAGTATCCAGAAAAATCGCAATAAATCTGAAACGCAAAGAATATAGTAGCTAAATTCAATTCTAATCCGGTAAATGCATCAGGTTTAGAGTAAACCTTATCCACAAAGATTGCTAAGCGGTCCGCAATAACCACTTTTTTGAACATGCCCCACAACATTAGGCGTAATCCGCTAACAACCCTGTCATAATCGAAATTGAACTTTTTATAAAACTGCGGCAGCAATCTTGTTGATCTTTCAATAGGGCCAGCAACTAACTGCGGAAAAAATGCTACATATAATGCAAACATACCTAAATGTTTTTCAGGCTCCTTATCTCCCCTATAAACATCAATAGAGTAGCTCAATGTTTGAAAAGTATAGAATGATATCCCTACGGGCAGCAAAAGATTCAGGGATGAAAACTTATAATCAACGTGAAAATAATTAAATAAGCACCCAATAGATTGATTAAAAAAGTTATAGTATTTGAAGATCGCCAACAAACTTAAGTTCGTAAACAAACTTAAAATAAGATATATTTTTCTTTTTGATTTTTCTGAGTGCCTGCCCATCATTATCGCCGCAAAATAGTCGATCAGGGTTGATAGAATTATGAGCAAAAGATAACCTGGCTCCCAGCACATATAAAAGTAATAGCTGGCAACAAGAAGGAATATCCACCTATACTTTTGATCAATCAGAAAATAGACAATTACTACAACCGGAAAAAATATTAAAAATTGTATTGAATTAAATAGCATCTAGTAAAATACTTTTATATTTAAGTTATAACCCTAGGAACTGAATCGCACACCCGCAAAGCAATATGGCAAACCCTGATATAGCATGCACATATCTTTCAAAATTTTTTAATGGCAGCAAATTCATACCAAAGGTAGTTATCAAGACAGATGCAATCATCGTTATTATAGTAACTGCACTAAAAACTGATGCTACCAAAACCATGCCCACCATGCTTTGTTTAGCCGCTGGATACATCAGTATCGGTATAAGCGGTTCGCATGGGCCTAGAACAAAAACAACAAACAAAGCCCAAGGAACATAAGAAGCCCCATTACTTTGATGCACATGGGAATGTTCTAGCTTATGAGCGTGTTTGTGAATGTGAATTTCACCATCACTGTGGATATGAGGATGTGTGTGCGGTTTATTCTTAATAGCTTGTTTTAAACCATAAATAAAATAAACAAAACCAAATACGATCAACGCCCAAGCAGCCCAATTACCTCTTATAGATTCAAACATTTCAAGTTTACCAACAGTTATACCTAGCCAAACTCCAATTAAGCCTATTACAATCGAACTACCAACATGACCAATACCGCACAAAAAAGTAATTAAAACAGTCTTCAGATATGACCATTTTTTTGCTTTCGCCATTGCTATGAACGGCACATAATGATCTGGCCCTAAAATTGTGTGAAAAAAACCAATTGATGCTGCTGCAATTAATAGCAGCCTGATTTCATTAGACATTTCAGCTCCTGATTTATAAAAATTATAGTTAGTTCACTTTTACAAACTTATAAAACAATGAATTTAGTCAAGTGCGCTCATAACCATTTCACCATGCTTCATTCCTTTTAAAGCAATAAGCCTGTCTGATAATTCTCGCAATTGAAAAGCCTTCCCTTTTACAGCAATAGTCTCTAAACAATTATGATGATCCAAATGGACATGCTGAACTGAAAGCACGGTACTAGGGTAATCATGCTGAATGCTCATCGACTTGTTGAGAATATCTCTTTTGTGATGGTCATAAACAAGAACTATACAACCGCTTACTTCCTGGTTAGCTTCCCATCTATCATCAACCTGATTTTTTCTAATCAGATATCGTATCGCTTGTGACCTATTGGGAAGCTTTTGCTTATTTACAATCTCATCTAAATCTTTTAACAGATTATCTTCTAATGACACACCAAATCTTTTCATAGAATAGCACCTTTTAAGAAATCATAACACCCGATTTTTTCATGTCAACATAAATAATAATCAAATATTTCAGTTAAACAACTTATAAGACTTTAAGGAATTAACTAAATAAGAAAACCTCAAGTTATAATTTACCATATTTTATATCTTGAGGCTTTTTATTATATAGCAGTTTTTAAAACAATTAAACTTTTCCAATTAGGGAATTAATCTTTTCTACCAAAAGATCTTCATTAAACGGCTTATCTAAACAACAATCTACATCCAATGATTTTATTCTCTCTCTTCCATCATCATCAAAAAATGCAGAGATTGCAATAATTTTAACATTTGCATTCTCTGGGACATCTTTTATTCTCTTAGCTACTTCATAACCATCCATTCCCGGCATGCGTATATCCAGCAATACTATATCCGGCCGAAAAAGTAGCATTTTCCTTCCTGCATCAAAACCATCACGCGCAATATCTATTTCAAAATTATCAATTCTTGCAAGGACTCTTTTTATGGAGTTTGACATATTCTTATCATCATCAACTATGAGTATTTTCTTCTTTGAACCATTATTAGCATTAGAAACAAAATCTTCCGGGATTGGAATATTATGTTCTTTCAGAAAAGATATAAAATCATCTTCTTTTACTCTATTATGATTACCAAGTGTTCTGAACGCCTTAATTTTACCTTCACTGATCCATTGAGCCACTGTTCTTGGCGAAACATCACAATGTTTTGCAATGTCATATGTTGTAAGTGCTTTTTTATTCACCATAAATTATATTCCTATGAATAAGTTATAAATTTTTTAAATTCTAACCATAACTATTTTGTTATTCCTGAAATACTCTTTTTTCTCGTTTTTCAGGTTTGACTTGTTTAAATATAAAATATTATGAGACTAATGTCAATGCCATAAATTTCGTTTATCATGTTTTTTTACTAAATCACATTAAAACAGCAATAATATGAAATTTTTATATTTAATTATCAAATAGATTCAAATATTCTTCATAACCTTGTTCAGACAAGTCATTTTTAGGAATGAACTTTAATGCTGCTGAATTAATGCAGTATCTTAATCCTGTTGGCTGTGGGCCATCATGAAAAACATGCCCCAGATGTGAATCAGCATTCTTGCTTCTTACCTCAACCCTTTTGCTAAACAAAGAATTGTCATCTTTTTCTACAATATTAACTGGCTCAAGAGGCTTAGTAAAACTTGGCCATCCTGTTCCCGATTTAAACTTATCTTTTGAACTAAAAAGAACTTCTCCTGAAATTATATCAACATAAATCCCTTCACTTATATTATCCCAATATTCATTAGCAAATGGCTTTTCTGTTCCATTCTCTTGGGTAACCTTATACTGAAGTGGTGTTATTTTTGATTTCAGCTCTTTTACAGATAGCTTGACAAATTTACCTTTTGAATTATTATGATTCTCCGTTTTAAGATCAGCACTCCAGGATCTATTCAAGAATTGGTCACGTCCTGATCTTGATCTGTAATATTTGTATTTAACAGGATGATTCTTATAGTAATCCTGATGGTATTCTTCTGCCGGATAAAAGCGTGAAAATTCAATTATTTTTGTTACAACCAGCTTGCTGAATCTTGCCGAAGCATCTAGATTTTTCTTTGATTCAATAGCTATCTTTTTTTCTTCTTCATTTGAATAGAATATTGCACTTGTATAATAAGCTCCTCTATCAACAAATTGGCCCCCTTCATCCGTTGGGTCTATTTGCCGCCAAAAAACATCTAGAAGCTGAGAATAAGATATTTTTTCAGGATCATAAGTAACTTCAATAGCCTCTAAATGTCCTTTTTGACCATAATTCTCATAAGTTGGATTGTCACCCTTCCCCCCTGTATATCCTGAAACTACAGATAAAACACCATCCAGTTTTTCAAAAGGTAACTCCATACACCAAAAGCACCCTCCTGCAAAAACAGCTTTTTTATATTGGCCTCCCATTGCAAAACTCCCCATAAAGTTTATTGCAAAACATATAAAACATATCCTGATAATAACTCCTGATTTAGGAATTATATTTTTTATGTTTTGCATTTTTAGTCCTCCTATTTTACTAATAGATCAAAATATATTGCCGCCATAAGAGCCAATCCAGAAGCTATAAAAATAAACAAAAAGTTCACTCTTTCTTTGTTAGACCTTATTTGGCACAAAATAACGGAAAGTATCTTATAATCTTCATTAGTCAGGAGTGTTTCTTTGTTGATCTTTTCAAGGAGCCCAGAATCATCAATAAGTTTGCTTCTTTCTTTAAACACTCCATATTTATACATAAAAAAAACAAAAAAACCTGTAACTCCTATATACCAGGCTAGTTTTCCCCAAAAAGGGGACAGATTCATCAAAACCGTAACAACGCGAATGGCTACAGTAGAAATAAATCCGATTATTATAAAAATCCAAGATATAAATTCTTTTCGGCAGGCTTTTAAGCCTTTACAGTTAGAACACTGAATGTGCGTCATAGAACCTTTCCAATAATTATGATTTTATAAAACTTTCTGTCCGATCAGATTAACTCCTGTGGACAATTTTTCACCGAACAGTCTTGCCTGTTCAACAGAAAGACCATCATCCCAACTATCATTCATTCTTGCACGGCAATCAATAGCACCCATCCATGTCATACCCAGAAAATCAGCTGTAGCGCACATTGCAAGCTGTAAATAGTCTGAGCCATTCATTAAATGAGAGCCTCCGTGGGTACTAAGAAGCGCTAAACCTTTTCCCTTGAGAGCTGTAGTAAAATCAGGATTTATAAAATCTGTCCATCTATCAACAAATAGTTTTAATTTTCCGGACATCTGATACCAATAAATTGGCGATGATAACAAAATAATATCTGCCTTTAACATTTTTTTCTTTAGTGCTGGCATATCGTCTTTTATTTTATCTGTTTGCTTTTTCATAACATCACCAAAATAGTCTTTCCAAACTGCTTCAACATTGTAATCATAAACTTGGATAGACTCTATTTCAGCATCTTTATTTTTCTTCATTCCTTCTATACAGGCATTTAATAATTTAGCGCTATTTCCCTTCGCATCAGGACTTCCGTGAACAGTTAAAATTTTCATAACAACTCCTTAAGCAAAAATATATTTTCTATTTTTTCCCAAACATGATGCTTATATCCTTTTTTATTGCTTCGAGGTCTTCTTCATGCATAACCTCATCAGTCATTATCTGTAATGCCATATCATAAGTAACTGGATCCTTATCTTTAGTAAATTTCATTATATTCTCATAAACAGATATAGCACACTGTTCGCCTTTTATATTCTGGTCTAATAAAACTCTTACATCCGGATTCGCTGGCTTATCATAACCACAGTTAGTAAAATCATACCATTCCTTAGGCTCAAGTAACGGCTCTCCTCCTAATTGGATTATCCTATCTGCTACCATGCCAGCATGACGCAACTCATCAGCTGAATGCTGTATTAATTCTGCAACAACCGCCTCCTTCGGCATACCAACAGCAACCTTTGCTCCAAGCCAATATTGATAATATGCAAGCCATTCATCAGCAAAGGCCTTGTTCAATAATGTTAATAATTTCGGGATCTTGATACCCAATGATTCTAGTATTGCTCTTCCTTTAGTACCCATCTTAAATCCTCCTTTTTAAAAAATACTGTTTTAACATTCTTAAATCCTATCCAAAAGCAACATCCAATACCATCATTACTACAAAGCCTAACATTGCGCCCATTGTGGCAAGGTCTGCATTGCCTTCTCTTTGTGATTCAGGGATAACTTCCTCGATAACCACAAAAATCATAGCCCCAGCCGCAAATGCCAAAGCATAAGGTAATATTGGCTTAGCCACGATAACAGCAGCTGCACCAATAACACTAAATATCGGTTCAACAACACCTGACAGCTGTCCATACCAAAAACTTTTTGAACGGGACATGCCATCACGCCTTAAAGGGACTGATATTGCAAAACCTTCCGGGAAATTTTGAATTCCTATACCAATCGCCAGTGCTATGGCACCAGATAATGTTGCTGACGGTAATCCGGCGGTTACCGCACCAAACGCAACGCCAACAGCCAATCCTTCAGGAATATTATGTAATGTAATAGCAAGTACCAGCAATGTACTTCTTTTCCACGAAGTTTTAACACCTTCTGCTTCATCCATATTAAATCCCAAGTGAAGGTGCGGCAGAATCTTATCAATAAGCCTCAAAAATATTCCGCCGAGTAAAAATCCGGCTGCTGCAGGAAACCATACAGGCAAATACATGCCTTCTGACATTTCAATAGCTGGTGCAAGAAGCGACCAATAGCTAGCTGCTATCATAACACCACCCGCAAAACCTAACATTATATCTAAAACTTTTCGATTTACCTGTCTTGTGGCAAAAACTGTGGCAGCCCCTAATACTGTAACAGACCAAGTAAAGAGGCCAGCAATAAGAGCCTGAGAAACTGGATGGAATTTCTGAAAGATATCAATCATAAGATCGAACCTGTTATAAAGCTTCTTTTCAACATCACCTTATGAATATTTTTAAATAGCATGAATTATGATTTTACAAAAACCCTTAATTACTTTATTTTTTCAGGCTTACATAAATTAATTTGAGGATAGCATTATACATTCAGATCATTTGTAAACTAATAATATTATTATAGCCATATAAGTTTAGCTTTCAAGCAAACAAGTGCCCAACCAATATTTTGGCACCTATGCCTATAAGTATCAATCCCGCGACTATCTCAATTTTCTTCTCGAAAATTTCACCAAATTTATTGCCTATAAAAAATCCTGTATAAGACATAACAAATGTAATTACTCCTATAACAACCACTGGCATAATAATTGATACCTTTAAGAAAGACAGGCTCAACCCCACTGCCAAAGCATCAATACTTGTAGCAATTGAAAGGGCCATCAAGACTTTGTAACTCACATTACTGTCAGACCTTTCTAAAACATCTATCTTTCCAGCTTCCATTATCATTTTAACTCCGATCAAACTAAGCAATCCAAAAGCTAACCAGTGATCAATACCTTCTATCAGATGAACAAAACTTCTGCCAGCAAGCCATCCAATAATCGGCATAACCATCTGAAATAGACCGAAACTTAGACCAAACTTCAATGCATTTTTGATCTTCTGTTTCTTTATTATCACACCACTGGCTATAGAAACTGCAAACGCATCCATAGATAAAGAAAGTGCTATTAAAATCGTTGTTAAAAAATTCATGTTTGTTAAAATTTATTTATAAGATTACCGTTTAAAATGTTTTTTAATGAACCTGTCAATGCTCACTTTTTCCTCTAAAGATTGGATGCCGATTAAATAATCAGCCATTTGATTTGAATAAAAAGGGCCCCAGAGCAATCCTTTTGACGCCAAACCATTAAATATTGCAAGAGAACTAAATTCTGGATGCCTGCCCAATGCTGGATTCAAATCCTTCATGATGGGCCTAACTCCTGCCATGTGGTCAACAACCTCAAATGATGCCTTAATAAAGATCCCGATTTCCGTCAAGATCTCCTCTTTTGCTTTTTCAGTTATTTTGCAGTCAAATTTATCCCACGAATATGTTGATCCCGCTGTATATTTTCCATCACCAATCGGTATACACCATTTACCACAGCTAATAACTGCATCTGGAAGGCCGGAATCTTTATTTGACAATGTCAATATCTCTCCTTTTGCATGATTAAAAGGAAGCCAGGAAAACCATGGATTATCTTGAGATTGATAGCCTTCGCAAAAGACTACACATCGATAATAATTACTCTTCCATTCAACAAGATCGTCTTTAATTTTCAAATCATCATAAACCAACTTTCCCGAAACCAACAAATTGTTCTCTTTGAAATAATCAGTGAAACAATTCAACAGATCAAGTTTGCGGCAATACCCTCCCTGCTGAATGATAAAACTTCCTTTTTGATCATTTAGAGAATCTGCATAAGTGCCGGGCTTCTGTTTTTTTCCATAATATTTCTTAAGATGAGTTTGCTGTCTTTTTCTCGACCATTCATATAATTCCTGTTTAGAGCCGAACAATCTTACTATTTCTTTTGATTCAAAGAATTTTTTATTAAATAATCTTTCAAGCTCATGATAGACTTCCTTTGCATAAGGCAAAAGCTCTTCACATCTCTGGGATAAAACCAGCCGCTTCCCTGTAATAGGATTAATCATTCCAGCAGCAGCTAAAGATGAGCAGTTTTCATGATCTTGGTCAATAATAGCTATTGATTTATTTCGCCTCAACAAATTCCAGGATAAAAAGCTACCCGCCAATCCTTGTCCGACAATAAGATAATCTTTAACCATTCTTCTGTCTATAAACCCTTTTCTCTATTCCGATCAAAAGCGGAGGGTTGTTATCTTGATTAATGAAATCCAGACGAAATACATTATACTTTTGTTTATCCAATTTTTCCGAATAAGCGCATACCTTCTCTTTTTCATCTGTGCCTGTTGGCGGGCCATAATATACAACAAGTAATATTAGCCCTCCATCAACAAGCAAATCCAAAGATTTATTTATCGCTAAAATTGTATTTTGAGCTTTTGTTGTTATCTTTTTATCGCTTCCCGGTAAATATCCTAAATTAAATACAACAAGCTTTACCTTATCTTTAATATATTTATCTATAAATTCATGTCCATCATTTACCAGCTTAACATTTCTAAAAATATTATTACTCTCTAAAAGCGATTTAGTATTATCGATGGCGTTAGCCTGTATGTCAAAGCTATAAACCTTACCTTTGGATCCAACAATATTCGCTAAAAACAATGTATCATTCCCATTACCAGCTGTAGCATCTACTGCAATATCGCCCTCCTTCAGCTTCTGAGAGATGATTATTTTTGCAATATTAAGTGATTGATTTAAAAATTCCTGGGATTTAAACATTATTAAATTGAGTTTAAAGGTTTAATGTGAAGCCATTAAATCAATCACAAAACCATTTTTACTCCTTCAACATTCAGAAGGTCAGAGTTAACCTTACACATTTCCTCTTTGGACTTAACATTAATATCAACACCAAAGCTAAGGTAGTTGCTTTTATTAGATTTATTCCCATCTTGAAGTTTGGTTTTTACTTCAAACTTTTTAAGTACTGATTCAATATCAACACTTATTTCATTTCGGTTAACAGCAATTATTCTGTAATGGCAAATTATAGGGAATTGCAATTTTGGGACTGAAGGCAATCTTTCAGACATTATTTTTTATTCTCCAGTAGTTCAATTTTATATCCATCTGGATCTTCAATGAAGTCTATAACCGTTGTTCCATTCTTCATTTGGCCAGTTTCAAGCACGACCTTACCGCCATTTTCCTTAATCAAATCGCACCCTTTATAAAGCATATTCCTTAGTATCCCAATTATAAATCAATTCTAGGACAGTTAAATTCAGTTCATCTGCATATCCTAAAAAAGCCAAAGTAAATTTACGGGTCGGAAGAGCTTTCTTCCTTAAAATTTTTATTCCAAGAACATTAGCATAAAAATCAATCGATCTATCGAGATCTGTTACTCTGATCACCACAGGCAGCATTCTCATAAATAGCTCATTTTTATAATTGCAGACATTATACTTCAAGGCAATTGTATTTACAATAGCCCCAGCATCTCAGTATAATTTATATGTTGAGGCATATAAAGCAATTGGGTATAATGAAATAAAATTAGAATTCTTCCTAAAAAGAAAAATGTACAAATTAAAAAGTATTTCAATAAAAACGCAGCTTTACTTGTTTCTTTTTTGCTTTCTTGCAATAATTTCCTTCAATGAAAGGTCTTTCAACTCAATATCAAAAGGGCTCATTGCTCTTCTGGTATCCGCTCTATTAGATTTGGCTTTATTTTATATCAGAGAAAAACGTCCCAAGATAACAGAAAGCTCCTTAATTACAGGGTTAATTATTGGATTTGTCCTTTCATCAGACATGAGCTGGTGGGCTTTTGCTCTAGCTTCGTTATTAGCAATTATGTCAAAGCATATTATACGCTATAAAAATAAGCACGTATTTAATCCGGCTGCATTTGGGATCTTTTTTACAATTCTAATCACCAATGGATATACTCAATGGAAAGGCGCTTATGACTGGGCTATCATAATTCCGTTCGGGCTTTATTTTGCATTTAAAATGAAGAAGCTTTTATTGGTCATTATTTACTTCATTCTCTCTCTAATACTGTATTCATTTGAAGCTAGCTTCGATAAAGCATCGTTCATAAACTCAATACTCTATGCAAATTATTTCTTCATGTTTATAATGCTTACCGAGCCAAAAACATCTCCATTTAAAAACAGACAAAAGATGATCATATCCGCGATTATTGCCATTGCATCATTTTTACTTTATTTATTAAAATTCCCTTATGACCCCGTGTTGCCTTCATTGTTAATTGGCAATTTGTTATTTTGCATAATGAGCCAGGTTAAAAAGTGATTTTGGATTTGTAATTGTTTTGTTCGCTACTTTTAGGTGGGGAAAATATTATTGATTTAACAAACTGACCTACCATGCTCCGCCATCTTGTAACTCTAATTTAAAAAAAACCGAACTGTGTGTATTAATAATCTCGCCATTGCCTGTTTCACTTACAACTTTAATAAGGCAATCTTTACACTCTGTTACTTCAAGATTAGATATAAGAAACAACTTTCCGCCTTCAGACATTGTGATTTTAACCTTTCTTCCAATTAATTCAGCCAGCATATTAGCTCCTTTTAAAATTTTTAAAATGTTCGGCTAATTGTTCAGCAATTCCTCTATAATAGTCATAAACTTATCCTTTTCAACATATCCGTCATAATCAGTATTTACAAGATCAAGGTTAAAAGCATCCTTTGGATATGCGCTCAAAAAATATATTTTAGTTTTTGGGAACTTATCTTTTATCCTATTAGAAGCATGAATCCCTGCATTTCTATAGTCCATTTTTATATCCAAAAAAGCAACATCTGGATGCAACGTATAAGCTTTAATAATAGCTTCTTGACTGTTGTGCGCAACAGCGATAACATCATGCCCAAGCATCTCTATTACAGTCTTATAAAGCTGGACAGAATCTTCATCGTCATCAGCGATAAGCACTCTTTTAATCATAATTTTTCTTTCTTCTAAACAAACGTTTTCTAAATTCATATTTATTTTTATACTCTTTTTTATTCTTTTGTCAATTTATAAAAGCTTATAATCGCCTTAAAAGCTGGCTATCCTGCAACAAGTAAAATAATATTTAAATAAATCTATTGTTTTAAAAACCTGCTACTTTCAATTCACAAACGGGTCATCACCGCTGACCTTTATTAACATCCAATGTTTTTTATAATCCTTAAACACGAATTCCGCGTTGCCAGAAAGATCGTTTACATTAGCATTTGAATATTTATTGCGTTTCTTATTCCATTTTATCTTAACAGTTAAAATATCATCTTCTCTCTCTGCGCTGTAAGCAACCGCACTAAATTTTATAACATGCTCAGCTGAAGCAGCATTAGAAATATTACTCAAATATTCGTATTTATTTGGAGTAAAATCATTTGATATATAAGGGTCAAGATAGCCAGGCAAATAATTCTTATAGTTATTGAACATTTCATTAACTATGTTTTGAGCTTCGAATAAGTTCTCACTGCCAGACGGTTCTTTTTCGATCCATGCACACCCAGCTATAATCGCCATAAAAGCTATAACCAAAATTTTATTTTTCATAATTTTAAAGATTCCGATCTCGTTTAATAAATAATTTTATTACAGTGAAAACAGTCTACACAAAGTGTATTTTACAGTCAATATAAATCTAATAACCATGCGGATCATCTCTATTTTTGATTTGATATTTAAATCATTAATGATATAATGTGCCAAAATTACAAGTTGTAATAATTATAGGAGAATATAAATGAGTGCGAATAAAGGCCTAGACTTGATCCTTTCCAAATGCGATGAGCACAACCAAGGCAAAATATGTCAAATAAGTAATAATAAAATATTAGCGACTATTGCAGATAGAATCGAACTCTGTAACCCAAAGAATATTTTTATCCACACAGGAAGCGATGCTGACTGCGAACACATTAAAAAGATGTCTTTAGCTACCGGTGAAGAGCAAAAGCTAAAAATGGAAGGCCACACTATTCATTTTGACCCTCCAACTGAGCAAGGACGAATAGTTAAGCAGACATATGCAATAGAAGATGAAGGTGTATACACTAGCAGTCTTGCCAAAGCTATGCCACGGTCAGAAGCTAATGATATTGTAAAAAAATACATGAAAAACATCATGACCGGAAGAACAATGATCGTAGGTTTTTATATCAGAGGGCCTATTGGCGCCCCTACTTCCTATGCATCCCTAACCTTTTCTGACTCTTGGTATCTCGCGCATCAGCAAAACCATCTATACAGAAAAAATCCAGCATATTTTGAAAAGCAAACAGACCTAATAGGGTTTTTCTTTACAAACACTCACAGTAAAGGAAATTTAAATACAAAAGAAGCCTATGTTTTAACTGACAGAAAAAACAAAGAAACATGGGCATGGAACGTGTCGTACCTTGGCAACTGCGCCTTGATCAAAAAGGGCCACCACCGGCTTGCAAATGATGATGCTATCTATAATCATCGTGGTGAACAGCTTTCAGAGCACATGTTCATTACAGGCATTTCAATGAAAGACGGCTCCACAATCTGGATCGATGGAGCAGCTCCTAGCGGATGCGGTAAAACCACTACAGCAATGGCTGGAGATGTTTTTATCGGGGACGATCTTGCCCAAATATGGATTGACAGCAAAGGAACTATCCGATCAACAAATCCTGAAATAGGCATTTTTGGCATTATAAAAGATGTAAATATTGAGGGCGATCCTCTTCTAATGGAAAGATTAAGAAATCCTGGCTCTACCGTTATTTGGACAAATGTTCTTCTTGCCAACGGTGTTCCCTACTGGGAAGGCAGCCATGAAAACATACCTGACAGCGGAATCAACCACCAGGGCGAATGGACTAAAGGCAAAACTGACGCACAAGGCAATCTTATACCAATTTCACATCCTAATTCTAGGTGTACTATCCGAAGCAATCAGTTAAAAAACTTTGATGAAGAGTCAGCAAATGACCCTAAAGGAGTTGACACAAAAGTTTTTACTTATAGCGGCAGGGATCCTGACACCATGCCTCCTGTTATAGCAGCATTAACTCCTGAAGAAGGTGTTATTTTCGGTGCTGACATTGCATCTGCGACGACAGCAACTGAAGTCGGGGCAAAAGGCAATATCACGCGCTCACCTTGGGCAAATGCACCATTTTTTCTTGGCGCACTTGGAGATTACATGGATGGACAATTTAAATTCTTTACTAATCCAAAACTTAAAACTAAGCCAGTTCTTGCCTCCCTTAATTATTTTCTCACTGTTTCATCTCGCGGAGGCGATTCAGACAAACTTCTTGGCGAAAAAAGAGATGTCAGAGTTTGGCTAACATGGCTGGCTAAATTAGCGAACAAAGAAGTAACTGGCATTAAAACTGCCTTGGGAACTATTCCTTCTTACGATGAATTAAACTCTATTTTTGAAGAACTTATTCCAAATAAAGGTTACACTAAAGAGCTCTACAACAAACAATTCTCGCTTTACATTGATAATATTATCGCGAGAATCGATATGCAGGTTGAAGCATACAAAAAAGAGATCAACATCCCAGAAATTTACTTTGAGACACAGGCCAAAAAGAAAGCCAGATTGAATGAACTTAAATCGGCAAAAGGCGCTATAGTCGTACCAGACCAACTGGCTAATTCATAATTATAGACCCATAATAAAAAAGCGGGCTTTTAAAAGCCCGCTTTTTTATTTAACAAATATTTCATTGTTAATCTAATTATTTCCCCTTATCCCTATTTATAATCTTATTTATAAATATTGAAGTAAATCCCAGCCCTATTAACGTTGGGAAAATATGCTCTACAAAAGAATACAAGATCCCCAAAGCTAATAATCTTCCAGCTGATGCATATTTTTGAAACAGCAAAATAACCAGCCCCTCTCTCATTCCTAGCCCTAAGAATGTTAATGGGATACTGCTCAACAATATAATAATTGGCAGATAAAAAAACACTTCAGAAAAAGGTAAATCAACATTAATAGCTTTTGATAAAAAATAAAAACATACTAGCTCTAAGAATCCGAACAAAAGGCTGAAGAGAATTATTTTCTTATTCTTAAAAATATTTTCATTCTCAAAGCACTTTAAAAGTCGTTTTTTAAATGTCATTATCCATTTATTCTCAGAAAATAATATTTTGAATTTAACAAAGCAAAGGACTAGGGCTGGCTGATCGCCAGGCAAAGAAACCAAAGCTTTAATAAAAACAAAAATCAAACATAAAGACATGAAAAATAACATTGTGAAAAGATTCAGCATATATTCTGCAAATATAGAAAAAACCGAACTTTCATGGTCAATTCCATTGATTTTTTTTAAGTATAATATACGAGATATTTCACCTATTTTAAGAGGGACTGCGCCAATAATTGGGGCACTACCAACTTTTATAAAAAACGCTTCTTTATGTGGCAAATGGCATCCCATTACTTTAAGAATAAGTTTCCATCTTATTGATGAGATAAAAAAACCATTGAACAACGCTACCAAAAGGACTAAAAATATTAATTTTAAATCTGCAGATCCTACCGTAGCGTAAACCTGGCCTAGGGAAGCTTTTTTTAATAAAATAGAAAAGATAATAACCGTTATCGCAACTGACACTATTGTGCGGAAAGGATCTTTATATGACATAAGATTATTGTTTTCTTTTAAAACAAATAAACAAACTGCTCATTACAAAAAAGCATCTTATTCGCCCTAAATATTTTTTAACCATATTTTAATGCTCTTGCTTATACTAGAAACATCAAGATTGTATAATTTTTGCAAGTCGTTTCTATCTCCATAGATCTCACAAAATTGATCTGGTATCCCTATAACCTTAAATGAAGGCGTTTTTTTCTGTACTGCGATCAATTCAGAGATCGCAGTTCCTATGCCCCCCGTTACAAAATGTTCTTCCAATGTTACAAGACATTTAGCATCTTTTACAACTCCCCAAAGCCCTTCTTTATTCATAGGCTTGATCCTGAAAAGATCGATTACACCTACCTCAATTGATTGGGAAGAAAGCTTTTTTGCCACTTGTAATGCGCTATAAACCATCCTACCAGTTGCAACAATATATAACTGTTTTGACTTGCTTAAAACAGAAAATCCTCTAGACAGATCAAATTCAGACTCCTCCTCATATACCAAAGGCAATCCTTCTCTATCCAACCTTATATATCTGGGACCAGATTGATTATCATATTGCCTTGCCAACAGATCTGCCATTAATCCATCAGCTGGGCTATAAATCTCCATATTAGGCAAAGAACGCATCAACGCAATATCTTCTGTTCCATGATGAGTCGCTCCAAGCGTTGAGTAATCAAGCCCTGCACCAATACCGACAATACTAACTGGCAGGTTCATGCAACAGAGATCAACTCTTATCTGTTCATAGCATCTCATGGTTGCAAAAGGCACTATCGCATAAACATATACTATCTTGCCGGTTTGAGCTAACCCTGAAGCAATACCTATCATGTTTTGCTCAGCAATGCCAACATTTATATATTGATAAGGAATTTTTTCTTTGAATTCATCATGACATATTGCCCCGGTATCAGATGTTATTAGGATTATATTGCGATTTTTCTTTGCTTCCTCATAAAGAGATTGAAAGAAAGAATCTCTCATGCCGGCAGTCCAGTGGCTCATTGTAAATCCTCACTTTCTTGATTTAATTCCCTTCGTGCAATATCAAGTTGTTCTCCAATAGGGACTCGATAATGCCATATCGGACTGTTCTCCATAAATGACACCCCTTTCCCTTTTGTAGTTAAAGCAATTATAGCCAAGGGCTTTGATCTTTTTTGTTTAGCATTTACCCTGAGCACATGCAATAATTCAGCAAAAGAATGTCCCTGTACACTTATAGCATCCCAGCCAAAAGCCTCCCACTTGTTTTGCAGCGGAGAAACCGATAAATACTGTTCTAATATCCCTGTCGCAGAAAGCCCATTATGGTCAACAATAGCTATCAAATTATTCAATTTATATTGAGCTGCGAACATTGCAGCCTCCCATACTGACCCTTCATGGCACTCGCCATCCCCCATTAATACAACAGTTGAATAGCCTTTTTTATCCAATTTAGCCCCTAGTGCTAAACCAGCACCAATAGACAATCCATGTCCTAATGACCCTGTAAAAGCCTCAACTCCAGGTGTCGAATTTTCCGGATGACAGCCTAAACGATTTCCATTCTTAGCAAAACCATCTAAATCTGATTTAGGGAAAAATCCAAGATCAGCTAAAATAGCATACAAAGCGGGTGCGGCATGTCCCTTGCTTAAAATAAACCTGTCTCTATCCGGCCAGTTATGATCTTTTCCGTTAACACGTAGTATCCCCCCATAATAGAGTGAGACAAGAATTTCCATGCAGGAAAAAGAAGGCGCCACATGGCCGGCACCAGCGTTAACTGCCATTTCTAAGACTTTTTTTCTTAATCTATTAGCTTTTCCCTTTAGACTTTTAATTTCTTCATTCAATATATTTTTATCTTTTATTGTTTTTTCTTCCGCCATAAAACCTCCCCATAAGAACTTAATTTAGTTTGAAGACATGAAAATGGATTTTAATATGCCATTTATATTTTCATTTACGGTTCTACATGCTACGAAATATTGAATACGATAACTATACGAAACCCCCTTGTTCTTTTCAAAAAATGCTTTATATAAGCGTACTGGACTTAAAAAATAAATTAATGCAAAAAAACGATACAACACATAAATTAATAGCTTCTTACTTCCCCAAAAAACATTAGCCTTTCCAAAAAGATTATATTTTGTACTATCATTTCTACCGGGCCAATCCTGCCAATAATCCGAACCCGGCCTTGGCTCCAAAATACTTACATGCCATAAAGGTGAGGTTTTTATCAGGAAAAAATAAGTGTTCAGGATTTCCCGTACAGTTTCATCAAAATATCCAATAACACCATGATTATGTATTAATATTCTTCGCTTATTCAGGCTTTCACATAACTTCTCATTATCTTTGACCGTATAAGGCTTGCGATATGCTTTCAAAAGCCTCGCATTTGCTGATTCAATACAAACATTAACCTTAACACACCTGCTTTCAGAAAGTAGGTCAAAAGTTGATTCATCTTTTATAGAAGCCGACCCAATACCCATACCCCAGTCTAACCCGACATCTTCTTCTATAAGCAACTTGCAAAAAGCACGCAAATTATCTTCATTTAGCGCGACATCGTCATCTTCTAAAAACACGAAATCAAGATCAAGCTTCTTAGCTATTTTAAACTCATCAACAATCCTTCTTGGAGACTTATGCCTATAGCGATGTCCCCACATCCTGACAGTCGAACAAAAAGCACAGTTATACACACAACCTCTTGATGTTTCCATACTTATATATCTTAATCCTGATTTCTTAAAGTACGGCTCCAGATCAAATTCTGAATAATCATTAAATGGCAAAGTATCTAGATCTTCAATAAGTTCCCGGGGCTTATTTTTAATAATTTTGCCATCGCTCAAGTACATTAATCCTTTAATATCTTGCAAAGATCGCTTGATCAAACAATATTTTACAAACTCTCTAAAAGTAAGTTCCCCCTCTCCGTAAATAATGAAATCATATCCATGGAATAAAATATCTTCGGGCACTAAAGTCGCATGATTCCCCCCCGAAATCACTATTGTATCTGGATATGTTATTTTAATATCATTTGCATACTGCATGCAATAAGGTGCAGCATTAGTAAAATTACATGTAATTCCTATAATGTCGTATCTTTTAGATAATATTATATCCAGACCTTTTTTATACTGCACATCAGTCAAATCTATAAGTTCCATTTCACAGCCAAGCTCTTTGCCAATCAGGTAAAGGTTCATTAAACCCATACTGGGAACGTGCTCATAACATGTATCAACCGTAGGAACAACTAATAATATTTTCATAATTTTTACCAAACAATAACTGTCTTTTTAAAGCCCCAAGATTTCTTTATAGAGATTAACTTCATTTACATTAGTGTCCTTGCATAATAAAGCCTTTTCTATATCACTTTTTGCTTTTTGCTTTTTGTCTAAAGAATAATATGTTAATGCCCTGCTTAAATACGGAGAATAATCATCCTGATTAAAGTCTACTGACAAATCAAAGTAGGCCAATGCTTCTTCATATTTATGCATTCTACGATAAGCTTCTCCAACATGACAAAGCACACGATACCAATTTTGACTAAACTTATTATTGGGCAATACGGTACTTCGGCTATAAGGGTCCTGGCTAAGAAGATTCTTCATAGACTTTTCTGAATATTGAATATTCCATAAACTAGCAGGATCCATTAAGAAAAGTGTTTCAAAACACAATAAAGAACGTTCAGAAAACCTGTTATTAGCTTGAATTGAATTAATTACAGCATGAAAGGTGATTCTTTCCCAATTCATATGGTTTTCTGCAATATCTTTAAATGTTGGCAACTTCACATTAAATGCATAGTCTTCTAACTTTTTCTTAACTGTGTTTGAATCAAAAAGCTTTGAATAAATATCATTATTCTGAAGAATTGTTTTTATAAGCGCCTTATCCATTACCGGAAAATACTCTTTCCAAACATGACAATGGTCCCTAAACTGCTCCTTGCCTGTCAAACCATTTTGAGCTGACTTAGTAAATATTTCTTCAAGATCAAGCAATCCTGCGCCTTCTTCTTTAGCTATTTTTTTAACAATTTCATTTTTTTTAGTATTTGAAGTATCAGCGACTGCCATGAGATTCTTGGCCAAAGAGTAATTATTCTTTGCCTCAACATAATCATTATTCTTTTCATGTGCCCTACCAAGAAAATAATACCCTAACATATCTCCAGGATGATCATTAATATAACCATTAAAAACATCTATTGCTTCTGCATAATTCCCATCATCTAAATAAATCTTACCTTGAATGAACTGACTGTCTACCGGTTCCGGGACATCAACCAAACTACCACTAAAATTCAAAGGCAGAGTAGATAAGACAATTGGAACATCATTTTTATTTGCATTAGCAACAATACTCTTTATATTCTTTTCATAATTAAGATAGATCAGTTGAAGCTGGTCAATATTCTCTTCATTTATTTTTTTATTATTAAACATAATGCTTTTCTTAAAATTGCGATAAAAGGAAAATCGTGCAAGGAACTCATTAAAATAATAAGCAGTTAAATTAATACCTTGTTGATTAAAATACTCATTATTTCCCGAAATAAGGACTACAAGATCCGGATCATATGACATCATTTCTTTTGCAATAATTTCAACCCTATAACTATCGTAACCCGGCATTCCGGCATTAATGATCTCCAGTTTTTTGCCTGGTATTAGGTCAACAGGTAGAGTTATATGCCCCGCCCAATCATAAGTAAATGAACCTCCAATGAAAATGATCCTTATTGTATCGTCAGGCTTTTTAACAGAAAACTCTTCATAATCCGAGAAATATTGCCTTTGTGATGAATATACAAAATCCCCACCTTTAAACTTCTTTTTGTAAAGCTTCTTATAAATATCTCCATATGCATACTTAAAAGAAACATCGTCTCCACCCATGGGAAGCACAAAAGAAGATCGTTTTCCTGATAAAAAATCAATTGATAGCAGGATAAAGATCGCTGTTAAGATAAATATTATTTGTTTTTTCATTTAAAATTATATTATGAGCAGGTTGTTTCAATTAGCAAGATTGATTGTTTTAAGTATAATATCTTTGTAATATTGGACTTCTGATAAGTTTTCATTCGCATTTTCTTTAGCTTTTTCAATATTCTTTAAAACTTCATTATGATTACCTTGGGAACAATTAAGCAAGGCCTTTCCTAAATACGGCAGATAGCTATCTTTATCCAGTTCAATTGCTTTATCATAATACACATCGGCTTCTTTATATAAGTTCATTCTTCGATATGTTTCAGCTATATGATTAATCACTTTCGGCCATTTGCTGTCGAATGAATTTTTAAAAATTATATTATTAACATATTTGTTTTCAAGCAAATCCCTTTCAATAGAATCTTTTGAGAATTGAATATTCCACAAATATTCCGGATTCATTAAATAAAGAGTCTTAAAGTTATAAAGCGCCCTTTCAGAATAACCACTAACGGCTTCAATAGCATTAAATGCAGCTTGTTCAATCCTATTACTTATATAATCTTCATTTTTTCCCAATTCCTTTAATGAAGGTGCCTGAAACGGTTCATTCGAATACGGGATCATTTTATCATTCTTATCCGAACCAAATATTCTTAAATAATCTGAAGTATTGTTCGTAAACTCTTTGATTAGTGCCTTATCAAACAATTGATAATACTCATCCCAGATGTGACAATGGTCATTAAACTGCTCTCGTCCTGTTATGTCATTTTTAGCTGTTCTCATAACTATTGACTCCAAATCAATAAATCCAGTGTCTTCTTCTCTGCTTATTTTACGAATTACTTTATTTCTGCTTGGAGTAACATAATCATCATCGGAAAACTCAACCGACTTTAAATAGTTCTCTTTGGCTTCTTTATAATCTTTAAGTTCTTCATAAACCTGACCCAAATAATAATACCCATAAATATTTTCAGGATTTCTGCTATTAAAATATCTTAGATATTTTATAGCATCAGAATATTTCTTGTTTTCAAACGATAGCTTACCCAGCAAAAAATAATTATCAGATGGTAGCATTAGTGACGACATACCATGCAAATTCATTGGCAGTGTACAAAGAATCAAAGGGACTCTTTTACTCCTTGCGCTTCGCACAATAGAACGTAGATTCTTCTCAAAGTAATCAAGCGTCTTTTCCCTGTCCTTATGATATTTATTTGCATATCTTGATATCAAATGATTAATACTGTTTTTTAAATAATAATAAAGATGATACCTTAGAAAATATTTATTCAGTTTATAAGCAGTTAAATTGAAACCTTGCTGATTGTAATATTCATTATTCCCAGTTAAAACCACAATTGCATCAGGCTCATAGGACAAAAGCTCTTGCGCAATTAACTTAACTCTATAACTATCATATCCTGGCATTCCTACATTTATAATTTCAAGCTTTTTCCCGATAACAATGTCCTCATCTATTGATATTGCATCTTCCCAACCATGAGCTACTGAACCACCAATAATGAATATTCTTATTACATTTGGGTCTTTTTTAACTGTAAATTCTTGATATTGCTCATAATATTGTCTTTGAGAAACATACATTTCTTTCTCGCCGTTTAAAACTTTTTTGTACAAATTTTTATAGATATCTTCATATTCATATTTAAATGAAGGTTGTTCTTCTTTAATAACTTGAGCAGGACCATATTTTATTTGCTTAAAGGATTCAATAGCTATCAGTGGAAATAAAAATAAAATCAGCAGGAATAATATAAATATATATTTCATAATTATTAGCGGTCTTAAACTATTTATTTACAAGATATCTTGCAACAAAACGCTGGGTTAAAATTAACCAGCTTGTAGATAATATTTTATCCAAAGCATTAACTGCCTGGTCCAGCTCTTCTTTCTTTATGATATATGGCGGCGAAAAAACAATAAGATTACGCCTTGTAAATCCCAGATAAGACAAAATATTATGCGCATGGAACAATTCAGACAAGACTATCGCACCGGTTAATGCAAGAAGTGATGATAGCTTATCGGGAAAGAACCTTTTTATTATCGGTTCAATTTGGTTTGCTGCAGGCTCAAGCTCTACGCCCCATAAAAGGCCCCTACCGCGCACATCAAGAATTCTTTTAGGATGTTTTTCTTTGAGCTCTTTTAAACGCATTTCAAGATATGCACCCAATTCGCGCGCTCTTTCAACCAAATTTTCATCTTTTATAATATTAACCGCCTCAATTGCAGTTGCACATTCCTCACCCATTCCACTAAATGTAGATGAATGTATCATTGAATCGCCTGATTTACCATATGCCTGCAAAAATACCGGCTTTCTTGCTGTAATCCCAGCGATAGATGCTTTTCCCCCGCCGAAAGACTTAGAATAACAAACAATATCTGGCACAATATTGTCTGCTTCAAATGCAAACCAATAACCTGTTCTGCCAAAACCGATATAGATCTCGTCCATAATCAGAAGAACATCATATTTTGTACATAATTCACGAACTTTCTTCAGATAACCTTCAGGGGGAAATATTATTCTAGTACCATGAATTGCTTCTAAAACAAATGCACATATATCAGGTTTATTATTTTCTATGGATTTAGAGCGAAATAATTCTTCCAAAGCATCACTATCACCATAAGGGACCTGATAGCATTTATCTAATAATTGAAAATTATGACGGTGCTCTTCCATACTTGATACCGACATTGACCCATATGATTTGCCATGAAAAGAACGATCCGTATAAGCCAATCCCAACCTGTTTTTCCCACCATATTTCTGGGCCAATTTCAATGCCGATTCAATAGCCTCTGCGCCACTACCGCAAAAGTAGGAATACTGCAGATCGCCAGGAAGCAATGATGCCATGTTAGCAGCTAGAGCAGCCATATATGGGGAAACAAGGGCTTTACAGACCTCCATTCTTTTATTTTCAGCAAATTTCCGCCTTACTTCAAGAATTCTTGGATGATTATGGCCTAATCCAAGAACACAGCTACCGCCTGTCATATCAAGAATTTTACGCCCATCATTAAGAGTTATATAAACACCTTCAGCAGAAACGCTACAGGGGGTATCAAATCTTAATATTTTAAGCAATTTTATCATGCCCGGATTAACATAATCTTCCATTAAGGTTATTTTTTCTTTTGATGTCATATTTTCAACATCTGAGACTTTAAACCAAGTTCTATTCATACATCCCCCTTAATAGCTTTTTTAATATAGTTCAGCCATACTTCTGGATCTAAATTAAAAAATAGATTTCTATCAATATATGCAGGGATATAGCACCCCAAACATCCATTTCTTTTTAATTTTAAAATCGAATTCCTCAAGCCATCTTTATGCACATTTAATTCCGGCCTTCCCCAAAAATTACAGCAAGGATAAACGCTTCCATCACTATCGATAAAAACAACAAAATCCCCATGAATGCACTTTGTCTTTTTTAAAACTTGTGAATTATCGTCTGCATAAGCCATTCTCTTTTTATAGGAAAAAGGCCAACTTGCAGCAATCTCATAACTCTTTTCTGTAAATTGAATTGGATATCCCCTTTTTTTACATATTAAAATATGTTGAAAAAGAGCTCTCATATGATCATTACTTATCTCATGAGGCTTTGCATCGATTGATTTGACGCTTGAAATAAATTCGAATGAAGGCGAGAAATTAACTGATAGCTTATTATCCATTGCAAAATTACTCAGCCACTCAATATCATTAACTGTAGTTTCTTGTGTTAGAACAGAGCTGAGCCTTACTGCTAGCCCCAAAGATCGGGCCATTTTGATCCCTTCAACAACTTTATCAAATGTCCCTTCCCCGCAATTTCTTTCATGCGCTTCTTTTGGCCCGTCTAAACTTATACAAATTTTATCTAAAAGTTTGATTGTTTCAAAATTTTGGTTTATCAGGATACCATTAGTGACAAGGTCACATATCATCCCACATTTCCTGGCTTCTTCGATAATAGTTCTCAAGTCATCTCTAAGCAAGGGCTCGCCTCCTTGCAGCTGTAAGATCTTTGTGCCCATCTTCCGGAGAGTTTTGATCATTAGAAGAATTTCTTCCGTTGAAAAATCCTTCCAATTATTTCTTTGGTCATGCTGGCCATAGCAATACCAACACTTCAGATTACACTTATTTGTAACACATAAAATAACAATCAATGGCACTTTCTTTGATTTTATTTTTGCAAAGACCAAATTTAAAACAAATTTTAGGTATCTAAGCATAATTTAACGCGTTAATTACTTTTTAAAAATCTATTATTTTTTATATATATAAGATATATCTTTACACATCCTTAAAATGGAAGTTAGGCTCAGAGCTTTTGATTTTCCAGAATTTCTACCTCTTAATGGTGCTGAAAGCTCAACTACCTCACATCCGATCCTGACTGAATGTATTATGCTTTCTGCACTAAATGCAAAACCTTTAGCAGCTAAAGAAACCGACTTTAACACTTTAACTGGAAATACAGTTAAGCCATTGTAGTATTTAAGATCCATTCCAAAACTTTTGTTTAATATCCATGTATATAAACGAGAGATCATTTTGCGGAATCCAGGCCTTCCGTCATGCTCTAGATGGTGAGAAGTTACGACACGATCATTCTTCAAATATGGCACACAGTCTGCCAGCTCTTTTGCATAATTCTCATGATCTGACGGGAACCATGTAAAATATTCATATTCAGCAACAGCTAGTGCATCCCTGTAGCTAGTTCCTATGCCTTGGTTCTTAATGTGGCGAATAACTTTTATTTGCTTGTTATTTTCAGACAGTTTGGTAGCTATCCTTAAAGTAGAATCAACACTGGCATCATCAACAATAATGATCTCAAACATGGCCACGGCTTCAGTCAATACATCCATCAGGTCATTTACTGCTTCTTCAATATTTTCCTCTTCATTAAAAGCTGGGACGCAAACTGAAAGATTTATGGCTCTTTTGCTCATTTAAATTAATGCCTCTCTAAATAAAATTAGTATGGCTGTCAGGATTCTTCAATTCCCACAAGTAGCGGTTGATCTCATCCATTCGGCATGATTTTCTGCAAACTTTAAGTCCAAATTCTTTTGATATTTTATTAACTACATTTTTTCTCTTTTCTCCAGCCCAAATCTCTTCAAACCCCTCCTGATAAATATTCCCATAAGCATACTGCTCATTTCCTACGAACGTGTTACATGGATATATGTTTCCTGAGGCAGCAACATGTGTAATAAATGACAATCCATAGCAACGATCATAAGTCTTTTCTTCTTTGATATTATTTATTGCATGCGCTCTTAAAATCACATCAAATCTATTTTCTGAATACTGCTTCAAATCGTTTTCCAAGATAGCCATCTCAGCAGAGCTAATATCATTTTCCATTTTATTCTCGCTTAAAGGATGTTGAGAATATGGTTTGATAGCCAAATAATCAACCCCTATATTTTTTAAAATTTTGACAAGCGGGACTAATTCTTTAATATTATTTTGCAAAAGCAAAAATTGAACACCAATTGTGCATGCATAATTTTTATCTTTCTTTAATTTGACAGCATATTCAAGATTCTTCATGACTTTCTCAAGATCCCAAGGAACAGTTCCATGAATTTCCGAATATGCTTCTTTAGTACCTGCGTTTAAACTAACCCTTATCCATGTTAAATTTGGCAACAGGTCGTTAGCTGCTACCTCATCGAGCAAAACTCCATTTGTAGATAGTGCTGCGTCAATTTTATTCTGCTTGGTAAATGCAATAATTTCATTAGCTTTATCATGCAAAAGAGGCTCCCCTTCACCAGAATAAAGCACAGATTTAATTCCTTTTTTTGAAAGCTCAACCAAAAGTTTCTTTGCAATGTTTTCATCTAGAATATCAGTATTCTTATCCAAGTAATCAAAAGCACAAAAAACACATTTATGATTACACCCGCCATTAAGCCCTATCTCAACATAAACTGGATAAACATCCTCCCCATTAAGCCATTGATTAACTCTAGAAACATGATACATAAGCTTGTGACTGTCGATTTTATATTTATCCATATTTTTAATCCCAACAGATCATTTAAATAAAATTAATATGTTCCGGAGGAATATTATCCGGCGCATCAAAAGACATTTTATTGTTCTTTAAGTCCCACAGGAACTCATTTGTCATATGCTGTAAGCATAAAGTACCACAAACCTTTCTAGCATCAAAATCTTTTGAAGCAATTAGGCCCATAACCTCCCAATAGCGGTCGCTCTTCCATATCTCCTTAAATGATTTATCAACGATATTTCCTATATGATAATCTTTATATCTTGTGTGAAAAAGACCCCCGCAAGGTGCAACCAAACCAGAACCTGAAAGCTGCAAAATAAATGGAGGTCCGTAGCACTGGGCATACTTTCTTTTTCCCTCACTTAGCAATTTTGTCCATTTAACTTTTACTAAATAGTCTTGAGCTGAATAAGATTCAGCTTCTTTCAGAACATCTTTCAATCCAAGATATTTTGAATAGTCAACACCCAAACTACCAAGGACATCATCACAACAATGCTTAATTACTGTATAATCGACACCCACTTCTTTACCATAAACTGCAAGAGGAACTATCATTTCAAAGAATTGAGGCATTAAAACCATCTGCAGCCCTATGGTGACTTTCAATTTCTGTCTTTTTTTTATCTCAACACACTTCTTTATAGTATTATCAACCTTAAAGAAAGCACTCTCCTTGCAACCCATAATTTTCGAGTATGATATTGGATCTGCCGCAGAGATATTGAACCTTAAGTAAGTTAAACAAGGTAGGACCTCTTCCAATCTTTCGTCTTTAAGCAAATATCCGTTTGTGCCTAAGGCGATGTCCAAACCATTACCCTTGCCTCTTATAATTGCATCATACAAATGTTCAGAGCATGTACTTTCCCCGTCACTGACAAAGCTAACTGCTTTAACTCCAATTTCAGCAGCATCATCAAGAAATCTAGATATAACATCCTTTGACATTAACTTCTCGTCATTTGCCTGCAATTGGCCATAACAATAAATACATCTATAAGTACATCTTCTTGTCAATGCACAATCAACCGTAATAGGAGCGATCCTCTCTCCTCGTAACCACGCATCAACCCTGTCTTTATGCCAATTAAGCTTATGGCCATCTAATATCAATTCGCCCATAATATTCCCTATAAAGAGCCTTTCCCATAAAATTCTTCTATTTGCTTATCTATTCGCTACTTCAATTAACAAAATACAGAAAGTCTCCCTTTCAATTTGCTTTTACAATATCTTTTATATCAACAGAGCAATGCCCAAATTTTTGGAACCTATTTGTCTTAATTTTCAGATCGCAAGGATTACAATCTCCATATTGATCGCAATCCCTGAAAATATCCTCAATATCAAACTCAGGCTCCAAAAGATTGCCTATATGAGGAAAACCTTTGTACAGATCATGATGGCATCTGTACACCTTACAATCAGGCCCTATTATCAACTCAGTTGTTCTACATTTGCACTTTAACCTTGTCGTACTACCAACAGATCCTTCAAATTTATACAAGCCCTTTAACTCGCCTTCATGTTGACCTAAAAAATCCTTAACACGAAAATCTATTCCAAATTGCTCACACTTTTCCTTTGTTTCCAAAACATGATCTTTTGTTAGCGGATGAAGAACACCATATCCTCCAACAGAAAAACCAGCTTTCTGCAAATAAAGTATTTTTTTAATAAAAATATCTGCGCTCATTTGGGTTGAATGATAACTGGCTCTTATGCTTGAATAAGGCGCCTCTCTTTTTAATCTGGACGGATTAACTTCTTTTGCAAATTTTTCAACATCAAATGATAAGTTGGTTAAAATATCAATATTCAGCTGAGTCTCAATATTGTTAATTATTGAAAAGAAATCGGGATGCAAGCTGGGCTCTCCACCTTGAAGAGTAATAGGCAAGTCTCTTCGTGAAACCAGGCGATTTAAAGCATGGGTCCAATCCTGCCCTGAGATCTGAGGCCATTTATTATCTCGCTTTTCTAACCAATTAATACAATAATCACAGTTAAAATTACAGTTTAAAGTCAAAAAACAAGCTATATAATTAAATCTTCCCGGAAGATATATTTTCTTTAAGCTCATGTTCAATCATTTCCTTAACTTTAGATGGATATATGTATTCCATACAATATTTAGTTTTATTACAAGTTGTGTTAAAGCAAGAAATGCACTCATATGGCGAATCAGGTAAAATGTATGTCCCACATTCATAAAAACTGAATTCAACCGGGGACGTCGGTCCAAACAAGCCAAGAACCCTCTTTTTTAATGCCAGTCCAATATGTAGCCCTAAAGTATCCGCGGTTACTATTAACCCGCATGAATTGATCCAATCAATATATTCATTAAGGTTATCAAATCCTTGCTGCCATGAAATTGAATATTGTTCCTTAAGCAATAACTCCAAATCTTTCCAATAATTATTAGGCCAGGATTTGTTTGTCCAGCGCTTTCCAGTTGTCCAATTAAAGCCGATGTCATAATTCTTCTCAGTCTTTGGTTTATATCCTAATATATATCCTTCACCTTTCCATTCTTTCCCAATAGCCTCTGCTAATATTTTTTGCCAACAATCCCTGTTCTTCTTCCTGTTTTCTACATGTTCACTCATAAAAAGCAGTTGAGTCGATTTAAATAAAGTTCCATTTTTATTCGAGCAATTATCTTTAAACCCATAAAATTCGTCTGTTTTTAAAGAACGGCAAAACGATAGAATTTCATCAGTTTTTTCAAAATTTACAACAATATCAAAATTTTCGTTAAAAAGATCATTCAGATCACATTCTTGGTAAGATAAAATCCTATCTATAAATTCATTCCCTTCTAACAAAGGAACAGCTTTCTCATCAACCAACCAGCTAACATAATAATCTTTGAAATAGTGAAGTATAAAAGTCGTCCTAAGAACATCTCCTAAGTTCACAGTTCTTCCTATGCTGTTTTCTAAGGTCTCTGAATACCCTAATTTTATTATTAATAATTTTCGCATCTTTAAAAAACAATGATTAACACATAATTTCACAAAACAAAGTGACTAATTATACACTGTGTAAAAAGTTATGTCATTATGAAATTTTTTAATATTAATATTGTAAAACCATTTTAACAGTTATTTTTAGTATTAATTAAAGTATTATTAATTTACCAATCATAAAATTTTGAACTTTAGGTTAATCTTATGGAAAGGTCATTGCAAGTGAAATACTTAGCAAGAACAAAAAACTATACGGCAGTAGACAGGAAATACAATATTGCAGCGGCCAAAACTTCTTTATGCATGTTTTTCTGATTTGCATTAGAACATTTTGGGATTTTATAATCGAATGAGAAAGCTCAAACTTACTTATTTAAAGCTATTTCTCCCATATCTTCTCTGGCTAATTTGACCCAAAAAGAATCACCCTTGTTGCTTATTAATTTTTGATAAGTTAAGAATGCGTTTCTGTTATCCTGAATGTTTTTATAGCTTTTGGCCAAATAGTACAAAGCTACCTCATATATTGAACTGTCATCGTTTTCCTCAATAAACTTTTCAAAGTTTTCTATCGCTTTATTATATTGACCCCTATGATAGTATTGCTTTGCTAGACCATATGCATTATCAAAGCAGGTGGACTTATCGTTCTCTTTTGAAAATTCAACAGGCTGACATCCAAGAAAAAAGTTACGGTTAACTAATGTTAATCCGAAAATAACTATTTTCATAATATTCATCACCATCTTTAAACATACAAAATTTCCTGAAGCATTAAAATATTAAAGAGTTACCATTTAAGATCAAATAAACTTTTTCAATATGATATATGGCACACTCTAGGTTTGACTATCCTTTCAAATTCTCTATATGGCATTTTAATAACTTCATCATGCGACCCGCCATTAAATGCAATATTATCATCTTTGGTCAGCTCTTCTTCGACATAAACATCCAATCCATAAATATTGCCAAACGGCGGCATTGCACCAACTGCACAGTCTGGAAATATATTCTTAAATTCTTCTTCCTGCGCTAGCCTTATATCACCTTTCCTTATTGCTTTTCGTAAAAGCTTAAAATCCAATTTATAGCAAGCTGGCAAAACTAGCATTATCAATTCATCGTGTGATCTAATTATTACTGTTTTTGCGAATTCTTTGCCGGGAGTGTGGGTTACTGCTGCAGTTTCTTGTGCTGTAAAAGCAGTCAAATGGTTTATTACTTGATATGGGGCATCTTCGATATCTAGATAATTTTTTATTCTGTTAAACATCATAACTGCCTCCTTTCAATAAAAATTACAGTCATAAACTTCTTCAACTAAAATTTAAATCTCAGAGCCCGTTATAATGATTCTGTTACTAACTTATTGTTACCCTTTTCTTAAAGTACATTATATTCCTAATAATTTGCAAAGCAAAATAATTGTTGTTACCACAAAATGCTTAAAATCCATGCATTATTACAGCGAAATAACTCAACAGCCACTATTTTTTATTGATCTTTGGTTTTCTTCAATAACCGGTCAACCCCAATACCAGCATATCCGCAGGCAAAAACAAGCAAAATCCCAAAGAAGCCGCCAGCAGCAAACGATGGTCTTCCTGAACTTTCGTTATATGTTTTTGCTAGGAACATGGCACAAATTATTGCAGGAACTGCCCTACCCCATGAAATCGTCCCATTACGACGAAATGCTATAAGAAACACTATACAAGATACAAAAGACCAAGGAAGCGACTCAAAGTAGCTTATACCTCCGCCAACACCATATATAAGCGGAATGCCTATCAATCCTCCAATTATTAATACTCCCGTCATAAAAGCTTTATAATCTTTTTCTTTAAACAGCTCATCAGAAGCAATATTTTTCACTCGCGTTTCTGCAGAAATAAAGCCAACCTCTCCCTCTTCAGTCCTAACTTCTACCCAATCAGACCCATTCTGGTTAATTAGATTTAACAAGGTAAGTTTTTCGCCTTTTTTTAAAGTCATTTTAACTTTAGAGTTAGAATCAGGATTTTGGTATACATTAGCATTCTTCTGGCACAAAATAACCTCACGAATGCAGTAAACCTTAATATCTCCGAGCACATAACCTCTTGTGCCGTCTGACATAGTTGAAGCTACCCACTCTGCTCCTTTATACTTCACAACCTTACCAAGAGTAAATTCATCACCTAAGCGCAATTCACCAACTACGTTTGATTCTTTATTACTTTGTTGATAAACATCCGCTCTTTCATCAAGGACTCTAACTCTCATTCCTTTAACCTTTCCTCTATCAATTAATAAATTTATCTATTACCCTAAGATCCATTTAACTGCATCATCGTAATTCTCGAATACTTTAACTTTATTTCTTGTTTTTATTTTTTTGCCTTTTGACCACAGCCTATGCCATTCGCCCAATAAACCCCTCTTAACTACAATCGCTGACTTCCCTCCCCCGATATTTTCTTCGTTATTATTATGAAAAGTACTTATTTTTTGCAGATCATCCAGAGACATCTCATTAAAGTCTAAAGACGTGTGATCAAATAACACATTGGAATTCGGCAAAAAGCAAGGATCTTGCAGCAAGGCTCTTGCCATTGCAATAAAATCCCCGGCATCTATATTGCCTTCAGTCTTTACCTCAAACGCCTCAATCAAATCTGAATAAATTATTTTAAAAGTCATTCACTTCTTTCATTCTTTTCCCCATCGCCATTTGATCTCACCTTCAGTCTTATCTTTAAACAATGCAAAAAATAATCCAATTAATACAATGATATCAAGTTCAAATCTTAAACAATCTTTGACGGAAACATCAGTAGTTTCACTTGCAATCGGCATATCAATAAAAAGCGCGATTATAAATAATACCAGCAAACATAAAGTAGCTACCCATCCTTGCCAGGTTACAGGACTGAGCCCAAAACCATATTTCTTATTTTTGAACCAATATTTATTCATTTTTTCTCCTTTTTTAATCAGGCTTAATCCCAAAGTAATAAAATGTACCTTTCTGCATAAAAATATCCAAAGGCAATTTTAAATCATCTCTAGTATTCTTTACTAGAGCATGAGTCTTCGACTATTTTTAAATTGCTGCTTAAATCAATTTCTTCGTTAAAACCAAATCTTGCTGCATGATATCTAGCAATAAACGACTCGATCAAGGCTATTATATTTTTAGGAACATTCTCCTGGCTTTCTAGTCTTGAAATCAATTCTGCATCTGTTTCTGATTTTCGCCTCATTATATCATATTTAGCTTTTAACAAATCTTCAAATGTCCTGTAAAACATTAAATACAAGGCCTTTCCTTTATCTTCTTTGTTTGAATCCATTTCTTTTCTTGTATTTCTCTTTTTCATTAAGGCCTTTATTCCTTTTTTAAGAACTTCTTCAAACACCAAAAGAGCTATTATCACTAACAGCAAATAAACCAGAGTTTTTGTTTCAATGTCCAGTATCGCGGCTCGTATGCGTTTTTGCACACACCACATCCAGTCCGCAAATTTATTTATATCACTATCTTTTTCAAGCGCTTCTAATCTAGATGAAGAAGGCGTCGGATCAAATCTTACCCATTTATATAACTGCTCACCATTTTTATTATGAATTTTTTCTCCAGTCTTAATATTAATCGACGGTAAAAGTGCTTCAACCCATGCATGAGCATCACGCCCTCTTACGATATAACGGTCTTTATTCCAAGATGATTCTTCTGACGCAAAAAAACCTGTAGCCATTCTTGCAGGAATTCCCTGAGCCCTTAGCATTAAAACCATAGCTGTCGCGAAATAAGAGCAATAGGCAGGCTTATTTTTATATATCATATAAAGTATGCCCCTATCATCAGCATTAAAATCAACATAAAGATTATATTCAAAGTAGTTAGTAAAATATTTTTGTATATTAATTGCGATAATCTGTGGAGTGTTCCCATCTCCCGCAGCATCAATGATGGCTTTTTTTAAATGCTCCTTCATAAAAGGCGAAATATTCAAATATTTTTTAATATCGACTTCTTTCACTGTTTTAAATGCTCTATCCTCATCCAGAAATATAGTTGCCTTGGGAATATTTTTATCGTTATTTATAACGATGCCATTCTCATCAATTTGATAGTTAGAACTCTTTCCTTCAATAGCAACAACTCCTCTAGGTAAAGGGATAACACCTTTAAGATGTTCAAACATGGAAATATTTAATGTCTTTATATAACTGCTCCTATGGCCAGGAATATCTGTCAGTGATAGGTCGTATTGCGCTTCCCATAATCCATTATTATATGTATCAAATACCTGTCCTACGAGATAGCTCAACTGATAATCTTTCTTATCGATCTCCATTATAGGCCTTATATCGCTGCGGCTATTGCCTGCTCCGGATAATAATAGCTTGGAATCAAAAAAACTAAAATGCCTACTAATTGCATAATCTGTAATAAGGCTCATAACAAGCTGATCGCCCATTCGAATGCCGCTGATCAGCAAGACAAAAATAATAGAGCTGATTATTAAAAGAAATATCGGGTAGGAGTAAATGAGAATGTTTTTATGCTTTGTTTTTTTAAACTTCTCTTTCAGCTGCGATGAATATGGTAAATAAGACGGCATCATTATTATGCCAATAGTGACAAAACAGAACAGCCAAAAAATTAACTGGATCAGCGGATCAAAAGGCACATTTATTGAAGATGCAACCGTTAGCCATGCAAGAAATTTCAAATAGTATGACCTATACTTATAATCAAATGAAAACCACATCAAAACTGCAACAAGTATCGAAGCCGATTGAATAGCTGAAAGCAAAATTGGGACAAAAGCAACTGCATTTGCAGGAGGCGGAACAAAATTTCTCCAGATAGCGCTTAACAAAATTGATATATTAACAATATTTCTTACCGACATTTTAAACTTGGACTCTTTATTCTTCTCTTTTCTGATTAAAAGAAGCATAAATGACGGAAATGTAGCCAATATAGCTGCCCCTGGCAGGAAAACATCTTTTTGTGTTACTGCGTATATGATCCAGGACAATATTAAAGGAATATAAATTTCCGCCTGTATTCTTTTATCAATAATCACTTTTTAATCCTTGTCATTTTGATCCCAGCTAATTCTTTTTTTGATAACTTTGTTCATACATTTTGCATCTTTTAACAATTTTACCGAATAAGCCCTTCTTTATCTTTTGTATATATAACAGTAGCCTCTCTGTCAGGCTGTATGGTTAAGGGCTTGTCTCGGAAAATAAGCACTCTTATCTTTGTTCCCCTGGACTCAATTGAGTCACACAGATCTTGTCTTCTTTTGTCCCAATCGCCTAAAAGAATTATCATTGAAGACAACTGCTTTATATATGGCGATAAATGATCCTGAAGAAGTTCAAAATTTACATTTTTGGTTTCTTCAATCCCGGCTAACAGTTCAAGCAAATTTTCCAAATGGGCCAATGCCCTTCCCATCTGAAAATGATGAAGAATATCGCCTGCAGCAAATAGATCAATAATATAATCCTTTTTTGCAATCGCATCAGCAATGCCCGCAGCTACTGAAATGCGAGTTTCAAATATTTCAGCATCCTTCTGCCATAAAGATGATTGTTCAGTATCAAGCAAAATACCGATACGAATAAAATATTCATCAACATATTCTTTTACAATTAATTTTCCTGTTCTCGCATAAGAAGACCAGTGGATATCTTTTAGCCTGTCGCCCTTCCGATAATCACGGGTATTTAAAAATTCATTTGAATCACCGACATTAGAACTAATGGCAATCCCGCCAGGCTGATAAACCCGTTTAAAAGGCACATAAAAATCTGTCTGGGTTATGAACTTAGGATAAACGATCAATTTGTCCTTTTTGGGGATCTTAACTGGGAACCTCAAGATTTCTGAAGGAAAGCTGCTTCCCACTAATAAATAAGCCAAATCATAGATGTCCCGATACTTGCATCTTATAACCAGTTTAATTGTGGCAATTTCGCCGGGCTCTAACCAATCAACAAAACCTTCATAAGAAGCATGGTCCGGAGCATCATAAATTCCATAAGGCAGAACACCTTCTGAAATTTTAACATTACGGACAGGGTATCTCCCTTCATTCTTAACAGCAACATCATAAACAATAAAATCACCCGCACTACAAGGTAACGGCATAAAACGATCAACAGATATTTTAGGCCTATTAAAATATGCAAAGATAAACGCTGTAATAAAAATGGCGATCAAAATACTAGGAAGAATATATGCATCAATATGTAAGCCCGGAGAAGAAACCATGCCTCCGATAAAAATTATCCCGCAGAGTATCCTTCCAATGTCAGTAAACCACATTCTCGAATAGATCACAGAACGTTTAACAAACGTGTGGTCTTCTGCCGACATAAAAAATGAATATTTTCTCTTTGGCATTATCTTGGCACTTTAATAGCTGAGATAATATCAGCAATGATTGAAGACCTGGCAATTCCTCCATACTGTGCTTTTGTATCAAGTAAAATACGGTGTGAAAGCACATAGGTTGCCAGCTCTTTAACATCTTCAGGGATTACATAGTCGCGGCCATTCATAATAGCGCGTGCCCTGACAATCCGGCCATAAAGAAGCGTGCCACGGGTCGAAACCCCTAACCTTAGCTGACGATGCAATCTTGTTTCTAAGACTATTTTTAATAAATAATCGCTTATTGATTCTTCAATTTTTACTTTATCGACAAGCTCTCTCAAGAGTTTAAAATCGTCTAAAGAAAGGACAGAACTTATGCTATCTACAGGATCCGCGCTTGTTCTGCTTATCAAAAGCGCCTTTTCTTTGTTTTCTGGCGGATAACCAAGGTCTATCTGAAGCATAAACCTATCAAGCTGTGCTTCAGGCAATGGATAGGTCCCGTGATAATCAATCGGGTTTTGTGTGGCAATTACAATAAAAGGCTGTGGAAGATAATGGCTTTCCCCGTCAACAGTTACCTGCTCCTCACTCATTGCCTCTAGAAGCGCTGACTGAGTTCTTGGTGATGCCCTGTTGATTTCATCGCCTAATAAAATGTTCGCGAAAATAGGCCCTTTTTTAAATATAAATGCATTAGTATCTTTATCGAAAATATTATTACCGGTTATGTCTGTGGGCAGCAGGTCGGGAGTAAATTGAATCCTGTTAAACTCGCCATCCACAGTTTTGGAAATTGCACGTGCCAGAGTTGTTTTTCCTACCCCGGGGATATCTTCTATTAAAATATGTCCGCCTGAAACAAGCGCAAGAACAACAAGCTGAAGCTTATCCTCTTTCCCGTGTATAACCAAAGAAATGTTGTCTCTCACTGCTTGCATCAATTTGCTAGCATCATTAATAGATAACGACATAAATTTATACCCTCCTATCAATTATTGACATAATTTAATTTCTGCATCAGAGCACAATGCAATACATTTTATCACAAAAAGTAAGAAAATAAAGCTGACTCTGGACTTAATCAAACATATTGGAAAATATTATTAAACCCAAAGCACTAAACCAGCACTATATTAAAGTCTATTATTTATGAAACTTTCTAAATTATAATCTGCTAAAAACTATTGATTTAAATAAGCTTATGTGTTTGAATATAAACAATTAACAACACCGCTCATTGAATTTGATTAATAATATATTGTTAAATTATGTAAAACAAACAATCTTCCCGGAGGATAACATGAAAAAACTTTTCTTTCATTCTCTAATCTCATTGCTTTTACTGCAAACAGTCTTTTATAAGATATCCTATGCCCAAGCAGAAAAACAATCTGTTTCAGTCGCAAACCAAACAGAGCTCGAAACCCTTACAGAGCAGAATATTTATATCCCTTACAAGATATTTGATGAGGTTTTGGAGAAAAAAGAAAAAGGAATTTTCATACCATATTCCGATTTCCTAAAATTATGGGAAGAAGCAACAAAAAAACCCGCAGATAAGGTTATTTCGCCTCCTCCTTTGGATGCAGCCATAATCCATGCAAAATATACAGGCATTGTATATGATGATATTGCAGAATTTAAGGCAGAGCTCAAAATATCTGCACTTAAAAAAAACTGGGCAAGCCTTATTTTAAACATTGAGAACATTGCCATAACTTCGTTTACCATAGATGGAAAAACACCTATTTTAAAACCCGTTGACAATGGCCTAGAATTAGTCCTTCCCGAAGAGGGCAACTATGTACTGCAACTCGAGTTTTCAACACGCGTAAATACTGCCCCTGGAAAGAATTTCATCAATTTCCAAATCCCCTCTTCACCTCTCACCAAAATTGATTTAACAATACCGGGAAAAGACCTTGATGTAAAGATTGAGCCCATGGTTTCCAGAAAAAGCAGCGTTGCTGGCGAAAACACATTATTTTCAGCCTTTTTATCTCCGGACGGAAAAGTTAATATAAGCTGGCTGGCTAAATCGCTGGAATCAAAAACCACAAAAAGCCTTATCTTTGCAAAATCTTCCAATGAGATATATATAAAAGAATCTGTCTACCTCATTAACACAAAGTTCGATTTCTCTATTATGCAGGCCAAGATCGATTCGCTTAAAGTTAAGATCCCTTCTACTTTAAGCCTTGTAAGAGTTGATGGTGAGAATATCAAGGATTGGAACCTCGGTGATGATGGCATTCTCTCTGTGAACCTTTATGAAAAAATAGACGGCAATTATAACCTATCAATTGGAACAGAAAAATACCGTGACATTGATGAAACAATGTTTGAAATTCCGCAATTCGAGGTCATAGGTGCTCAGCGCGAAGACGGAGAAATAATTATTAAAGCTGAACCTTCTCTTCGTGTTCAAGTTGAAAAAAAGAACGGCGTTACACAAATAGACCCGAAAGAAATCGGCAACAGGATAGATTTCAATGAATTTGTTTCAGCGTTCAAATATTTCAGGCTTCCTTATACCGTAAGCCTCAACATATCTAAAATCAAACCAAAAATTACTGCCAAGCAGAACATCCTTATATCTTTCTCCGAAACTATTATTGATTATTACACTAACGTGAATTTTACCATTAAAGATGCAGGCTTATTCAAGTTCAGGTTCCTTATTCCTGATAACTTCAGAGTTTCCGAGATCGCTAATGACAATATAGTGGAAAGCTTTGATATAACAAAGGAAGGTGACAGCACTATACTCACAGTTGTTCTGAAGAATAAAGCATACGGTGATTTTATTCTTCCTATACACCTTGAAACAGATAAGGAAGATAAAGCAGTTTCCAATAACATACCTAAGCTTCTATGCCTAGATGCAGAAAAAGAAGATGGTATTATTGCACTTTCTCTTAGGAAGAACCTTAAGCTTTCGACAGAAGACATAAAATCTCTTCGCCCCATAAGTCTTGAAGAACTGCAATCCCTTGGAATAAGAGCAATAGATCCAAAGAACGAGATTGCTGCCGGCTACCGTTACTCAACAACCGATTATTCAAGCATTTTGAAAATTGACAAAAGAAGCACAAAGATCATAGCTAATGTGGAAAGGAACATTGACATCGAAGAAGCCGTAATGAAAATCAACGATGTTATACGCTATGATATCTTATATGCGCCTGTAAGCAAATTCATGATAGAACTTCCAGCATTAATCGGGAAGGACGCAGTAATAACCGGAGACAATATAAAGGAAAAACGTTTCTCAACTGACATGGAATCTAATACGGGAATTTGGGAGATTGAGCTCCATTCGCCTATTTTAAACCAGTTTGTATTAAATGTCAGCCTTGAGAACAAGCTTCCTTCTGTTACAACTGATAACAAAATATCAATAAACATACCGCCAGTAAAAGTACTTGATGTCTTTAATGAATCCGGTGTTATTTCCATTACAAAGAGCCCAAACCTTCAAGTAACTGCAGAAGAAAACAATCTTGAACCTATCGACTCTAAAGAACTGCCATCGACAATGAACAAGGATCAGAGCGTACTTGCTTTCAGATACCTTAATCATCCCTATTCTCTTTCACTTGAATCCACAAAGCACGAATATGAAAAGATCCTTGATACAATTGTCAACCAAGCTCATTTTGACATTGTTGTATCCAACGAAGGCATCGCTAAAACAGAAGGGGTTTTTAAAATACAGAACACCAACAGGCAAAGCCTTGAACTAATGATGCCTGAAGGAACAGACAAGATATTTTCCGTGTTTATATCAGGCAAGAAAGCCAGCATATCTAAAGGCGAGTCTCCCAGAAGCAAGATCATCATGCTCCCGAAAGACATAACACCAGGGCAAGAATTTTCTTTAAGGATAATATATCAATCCCAGCTTAGAAAAGACTTTGGATCGTTCGGAGGTCTTAAAGCAGAAAGCGCTGAAATTGTAGATATACCTTGTTCAAAGATCACCTGGAGAATTTACCTTCCAGATGAATATAGTTATATTTACCTTGACGGTTCTTTGAGCCAGAGCGGCATCAGGTCAGAGCCATTCAACGACATAAATCCCTACATGCAGTCACAACAGGTTCGTAGCCAGCAAAAAATTCAGCTGAACAATAAACAGATACCTCAACAATCAGATGAACAAGCCCTTTACGGGTTAGACATAGAGATCATTCGGGAAGGACGAATGTATTCATTCTCAAAGTTAGATAAGCAAGCATACCTTAATGTCTGGTATGTAAAAAAACTTGCAATATTCCCAATATCCCTTATTATCATCGCTCTTGCGACAATAATGTTCACGCTAATACAAAATAAGTATCCGGCAGATAAAATCAAGTTTATTTCAATAACGCTGGCATCAGCTTTAGCTCTTTTTATCCTTTTACCTCAGGGATTCAAGTTCTTCATTATACTTTTGCTTACAGGCTTTGTTATTTCTAAAGTGCCTCTAGCAAATAACTTTATTAATAACAGGTTGAAATATACAAAAAGCAAATCAAAAAAACCAATAAACCCTACTGAAAACAGCATGGAAAATTAAGGAGTCCAGGACAATGAAAAAAAGATTATTATTCCTGATTTGCTTTTTTCTCCTTTGCTCCATTAATGACCCCGCTTCAGCAGAAAATGAGCTTCAGAACAGGACCAAGGAAACCTTTGTCTTCTTCCCTGCAGATGAGATCAAATCCGTTCTTGACATTGAAAAAGAAGGCATATTTGTTTCGTATAAAGATTATAAGGAGCTTTACGAAAAAGCAAAGACTGAATTCTTAAAAATGAGGCGTGAAGTATTACCACCCCTTGAAATAAAACAACCTTATATTGTTCAGGCAAATTATTCCGGGACAATTAAAGGTGATATATTAGCAATTTCTGCCAACTACAAAATAGTGAACAACAACGAAAAGCCTCAAGTCATGGAATTTCCTCTTGAAGGTGTCCTTTACCTTAATGCAACACTGAATGACAAAAAAGCTCTTTTCTATGATCAAGACGGCAACTACAAAATAGTCATACCGAATAAAGGGGATTATACCCTATCTATAGACTTCTTAGTTCCTATAGATTTCAATAAAAAGAAAGGTATTATTTCTTTTAAAATCCCAAAGACCCTGTTAGGAGACATAACATTAGTTTCGGATCTTTTTTATGATATCAGGTTCCAGAACGTCCTATTCTCTTCTAAAAAACAAATTGATGACAAAATGGAATTTGTCGGATTTATCAGCGATAAAGACAATATTGCCTTCGAAATAACCAACCGCCGTACTTCAGGAGAGAAAAGAGTCAAAATAGTATCCGATGAGAAACACCAGGTAAACATTAATAACGATCTGATTGAACATACTGCCCTATATTCACTGGACATTCAAAACGGCAAAGTTAACAGCTTTGATCTTTCAATAGGAAAAAATATTCACATTCATGACGTTTCAGGCAACGGCATTTCCGGATGGAGCCGAGAAAGTAAAACAGACACTGACATCTTGCATATAAATTTCCATGTTCCCTTAAATGGAAAGACCTCTTTTTCATTAAAAACATATCAGTATAATGAAGAAAAAACCAAATCCTTTGAAATATCTGACATTCAGATAAAAGACCTGTTTGAAAGAAAAGGAATCCTTACAGTTTATTATGATGAAAACATAAGAATCGACACTGAAAACATAAAATTTTTACTGCCATTAAAAGGCCCTTCAATAACCGAGGATACCGATGACAGCTGGCTTGTTTACAAGCAATTTCGCATCTTAAATCTTCCATATGAGATCTCTTTTTCCCTAAAAGATGTCCCCATCCAAACAGCTATGCAGCAATACAGCCAAATGAACATTGAGAGCTCTAAGATCAATCTTAATTCCCAGATCGTTCTTTCATCATTACCACAAGGAACAACTCAATTTGTCTTCCGTTATCCCAAAGGTTACATATTAAGAGAAGTTTTTGCTTCGATAAACGATCAACCAGTTAAAGAGAATCACGAGATTAAAGGAGAAGAAAACAATCTTTATATCGAAGTTCGTCAACCTGTAAGCTCAAAAGACACAATTTCTTTTTCAATACTTTCAGAACAATTCCTAGATGAAGAATCCTTGAAGAACAAATCTCAAACGATTACCATTCCCGCCATAACTTATTCTCAAACACAAAATATGACAGGGACCCTTGAAATATCAATAGATGAATTATTCCTGCTCGAAGATATAATTCTTAAAGGATATATGCCTTCCGATATGATGATAGCTTCATCATCAGAGGCAAAAAACAAAATACTTTATTATAATTTCCGATCACTGTCACCCGAAGGCAGCATACTTCTATCTCTAAGAAAAGCTGAACAGACAACAAAATCAGTAACATTTTTAGCAGCCGATGAAAATTTGATACAAACAAATGCATATATACAATACGAGATCACTGCAGGAAAAAAGGACAGCTTTTATTTTGCCATACCAAAATGGAATGATAGCAAGATAAATATAGAAGGCGAGAATATAAAAGAAAAAAAGAAAGTTAGCCTCGATAAACTACAAAAAGAGCTAAAAATCCCCAGCCTTCCTGATCTAGACAATTACGACATATGGAACGTTGTGCTTCAAAAAGAAGCAAAAGAAAGCTATCTGCTGGAAATAGACTATCAACAAATAATAGAGAAGTTCAATACTCTTGTGGATGTGCCACTTGTTATGCCTCTAGATGTTTTAAACGATACCGGCTATATTGTCCTTGAAGCAAGCAAGAATACTGAGATCGCCACAGAAAAATCCGGATTAAATGACATAGAAGCATATGAAATACCGAAATGGCCTTCTTATACCCCATCAAACCGAATTGTCGAATCCCTTTGTTATTTTACACGGCCCTTTACTTTCAAGACAGCAGTTACGCGAAGAGATGAATCTCCCGTGCTTGCCTCCATTGCTGTAAGTGAGAACCATTCTTTTACTTTCGACACAGATTCTCCTGTCTTTTTTGAATCCAGCTACATAATAAAAAACACAAATCTTCAATTTCTTGAGATCCAGCTCCCTTCAAATTTTGAACTTTGGGGCGCAACCATACAAGGCAAAGGAATAAAGCCCAGAAAAGGCAAGAACAATCTTCTTCTGATACCCCTTCCTGTTGATACTAATGAAAATATAGACCTTCGTCTAACAGGACAAATACCGAAAACAAGCAAAGGAAGCATCTTGAAATCACTTGTTCTTTATAGTCCAAAGCTTAACATTCCATCCCTTCAAACTAATGTTAATATCTATTTTCCTGTTGATTATTCTATTTTCAATATAAGTGGTAACTATGAATATTTTCCAGAACCAGATTATAAAAAACCTATGCTATTGTCATTATTCAGCAACTTATCATCATACTTTATACAAAATTTTGGCAATTTGACAAGTCCGGCCCTTTATGCCAGAAGAGGACTTCAAGGCAGGTTGAAATCCTCTTCAGACGATATAGGCGACCAGTTCAGTTATGGAACAATGCAACAATCAAGAGGCGGACGCCAAGTCTTCGTTGACAGAGAAGAAACATTGTCAGGCACCGTTCAATATGAACCATATTATTTATCTACTGATTACAACATCATCAGAGACGAATCTATTACCCAAGACGATAGTGCAGATATTTCAAGGTTCAAAACTTCTGGACCAAAACAACAAGATATTTTACAAGGCGATTATCAGAAAAAGAAAGGCATACTTTCATTGAACATAAGCATACCAAAAGAAGGAGATTCTCTTTATGTTGATAAACTCTGGGGAAATAGCCGCCTCTCATTAACTTTTATTTCTGAAACATGGAAAAAATCTCTAATGTTGTTCTTTACTTTTCTTTTTGTGGGCCTTGGATTTTACTTAAGGAAAAACAGGACAATGACCCCATTCTCATTTTTAATAACCACCCTTCTTCTTTGCACTCTTGTTCCTATGGTTATAATGAAATCCCTGATTTTCATTTTTAATGGTGCAATATTGGGTTCGATCATTTTCATTCTGATACTTTTGATTATTTCTCTAGCAAAACAGACATTGAACAAATCAGGATTTCATCTTATTACTATTTTACTAGTGATTACTGGAACCATTTTTTCTCCTCAAATCTTAAGGGCAGAAGAAACAAAACCTTTCCCATTAATAAAAGTTTACGTTCCTTATAAAAATGATGTACCTATTGATGTTAACAGCATTGGAAATATCTACATCCCGACTGATGATTATTTTAGTTTGAAATTCCTAGCACAACCCCCTTATGTCCCCGAGAACGTTTTCAATTTTGATAATACCTTCGATATAGTCGGCTTTAAAGCTAACGGCGTTCTTGAAGAAAACAGAATCAAATTTTCTGGATCTTTAGACATATTCGTCAATACAGAAGATTGGGTGTTAATCGGCCTTCCTTTTAGAAACGTTTACATTGAAGAGCTGCTACTGGATGGAAATCCTATACCCGTAAAAACCAAGCTTTCCTCTCAGGAAGTTGCAAGCATTTTTTTACAACAAGTGATCGCGTATAGCAATAAGACTTTACCTCCTATTAAGAGAGATATATATGAGATACCTGTTTTGGGAACCGGCCAGCATTTAATCAAGCTCGTTTTTTATGTTGAACTTGAATCTCTGCCCGGCAAAAAAACACTGGACTTCGGATTTCCTGAGACTCTTTGTTCTGATTTATCCTTTGATATTAAAAGTAAAGATATTTTCCTGGAGTTCGAAACTCCTGAAAATGGATACTACATTGATGATTCAGGGAATAGCACTGTTGCAAAAGTTTCACTTTCACAAAGATCAGACCTTAGAGTATCATGGTTCCCCAAAAAATATCTCAAAAAGGAAGAGAAACCACTTATCTACACTAATAACGAAGTAAATTTATTTATGGGATACGAAGAGATCATGATCTCCCAGCAAACAAATGTAAGAGTTGAGAAGTCATCAATTTCTTCACTTAGTTTTCAAATGGACCCTAAACTTGAAATAATTGATGTATTTTCCGACAAAGTAAAGAACTGGGAACTCAGAAAAGAAAATGGAACAACGTTATTAGATATTACTTTTAAGCACGAAATATTGAACTCCGCAGATATGCTTATCAAAGCAAAATACAATGTCAAACCGGACAGCATCGAAAGCGTTACTTTCCTTAACCCCATTGATGCAAAAAGAGTAATCGGCAATCTTAATATTTATGCTCATGAAGATTATAAGCTTGCTATAGAAAATATTAAAGGCTTGAAAATTTCAGAGAGTAAAGACACACATTTAAAGGAAACCCCTGAATTCAATTTTCAAAAGACCTATTCTTTTCTAAATGATACTTTCAGTGCAGATATCACGAGGATACCGGAAGAAAGAAAGTTTTCAGCCGACATCCTGAATTTTCATAATCTCTTAGAGAACATTTTGACCTCATTCTACTCGATAAGCCTTAACATTAAAAAGAGCTCCCTTTCAGATATAAAAATACGCATTCCAGAAGGTTTAAAGGTAAGCTCCCTTTTAGCGGATGGCACATCAGATTACATTATTCAGGACAGCATACTAACGTTACCATTTACAAGAGCGATCACTGGCGCGTATAAATTTGACCTGTACTTAGAAAAAGAGCTTGAATCATTTGACACTGCATCAATAGAAAGTATCGAACTGCTCGGGGCTGAAAAGACCAATGGCACCTCCCTTATGCTATTCCCCAGAGGTTTTGAGGTAAAAGAAAGCGATACAGCAGGCATTAAACAGGCTAATTTGATCAATATTGCTAAGGAATTTAGCACAATATCTCTTTCTGATTTTGGGTCTAAATACGCATACACAATAAAGGACAATTCATTTAAAGCGAATTACAAGATAACAAAAGAGCAGCCAACTATCGACGTCATTAAAGTTTACCACTCCATAGTAGAGGATAATCTTGTTAATGTAAAACTCCTCAACATATTCAACATAAAAAATGCACCTGTCGATCATTTCGATATAATTGCCCCTTCCGACCTGAAAGATTCGATAAACATTATAGGTGATGGTATAAAGACAATACTCAAAAAAGAGATCAACGAAGGAAAGAATGTTTATATTACCGTTAATACTGTATCAAAAATAGACCGCTCATATATGCTGGAAATATCTTTCAACAAATACTTCAACAATGAAAAAACATTTGAGATGCCTCCTATCAATTTTCCGCAAGCAACCAACAAGACCGAATATATTTCAATTGAAGCATCTACCGTATACCATGTTGAGCCCCAAACCATTGAATCACTACAGGAAACCGAAGCAGATGTAATTCCTGTGCTACCTGCCGGAATAGACCTCAATAATATTTTATGGTCATACAGGGCCTCCGGTTATGGCGAATGGAAATATGTCCTTAAGCTTAAAAGGCTAGAACGAGAAAAAATGGTTAAAGCAAAGATTTTAAGGGAAGACATTAAAACCCTTCTTATCCCTAACGGTTTTGCTTTGCATGAAGTAAATATAAAAGCAAACAACAGAAGCCTTCAATTCCTGCCTATTTACCTTCCTCCAGAAGCAGAGCTTTGGAGCCTTAAGGTTGCAGGCGAACCATCCAGGGCTTCTCTTGCAGAACCTGGAACTAAAAGCAAGTACAAGAAATATCTGATCCCTCTTATAAAAAGCGGCGCAGGAGACAGAAGCTTTGACGTAACTCTTATTTATATTACTCCGATTAAAGCCTTTGGATTATTTGGCAAGCTCAATCTGGGGATGATCGAAACCGGTGATATATCAGTTGAAAAAACAACCTGGACACTTTCTGTACCTGATAATTATTCCTATTTCTGGTTCAAAACTAACATGGATGAAATTGACCTTTCTATGATAGAAGCTGAAAAAACGCTCGAGCTCGCCAGAGAATATAAGCATTGGACAAACCTGGCAAGCTCTGCCATAGGGGAATTACGCCAACAGGCTGTAAGCAACCAGGCAAAAGTAAAAAGTGACTATGATAGCCAGGTCGCCTTAAATAGGTCAGTCCAATCTGGCCTAAACTCGCGCATTGGCAAGAAGGGATTTAATCAGAACCTAGTACAAACTGCACAGGTAAAAAACATCGAGATGGTAAATGAAGCAACCCAGATAATGGAAAATAACAGGCCTATATCTCAAACAGCAGAAACTCCCAGAAAAAGCCGCGCCAAAGGACAATCAATTGATGGCCGAAGAAATATAAAGGGTTGGCAGTTTAAAACTAACGATTTTGGAGGTGATAAGCAGGTAAAGGAATCAATAGACAATTATATCATTCAGGAAGACACGAAACAATCAATGCAGATGCAGCAGATCGAAAGAGACCAGATCATGATGAATAAACAAGGTCAACGATATGTACAGCAAGATTTATCTTATGATAAAATCTCAGGAATTAATGCCATAGAACCAGAATTAAGGTCCCAGCAATCAATAAATTATAAGAGCAAAGCCAATCATGCAGCAAAGCGCCAAGAAATGAGCTCGGGTAAAATAATAGAGCCACAAAGAAGGCGGGCTGTAGCTAAGGATGATGGACTGCAAGATTTTGATCAAGGCAGAACTTATCCTTACGCCGCAGAAAAAGCAATCCGAGAGGACTCACGAGTTACCAGAGAACTAAATGGCTATTCAGAGGTACCCTCCGGTGCGCCACAGGAAGCACTAGATTTTGCTGAAGAACAATACGACGGCAAAAACGATAGTTTCAAATTTGAGACAGGAGCAGCAGGCCAGTATCAAGAGTATTGGGGCGCGCCTTCTGACAGGCCCGCTACCGCGCCTCAAGCAGCTGTTCCTCAGAAAACAGCCCCAAAACCGATCATTCAGAAAAAAAGTGTACTTCTAAAAGGCCTCAGATCAATTGATATTCCTGTACCTGATCAAGGGAGAAAGTTTTCATTTAAAAAACTTGGCGGCAATCCAAGATTATCCATTTATTACAGAAAAAAAGGCTCCCTTTCAAAGATTTTCTTACTTTTGTTATGCCTTTCTGCAGGTTTTGGCTCATTGAAAATCCGCAGATACAATCCGCCGCTTGATAAAATAATCCCTTATTTAAAAAACATTAAATTAACATATTTTTTAAATCGAATATTTGATTCAAGGATTTTCAAAATATTAACTTTTATTATAATGGCGGTATCGCTTATTTTAGGCTCCCCGCTATTCGCAATAACCTTAGGGTTTTCAAGCATATTCTTCATTAGGTTCTTATCTGCAAAAAGATATGCCAAGATCGGTTATGTTCCTAAAAATAATGTTAAAAGGTTTTTTAAAGACCTTCCTTCAAATATAATATTCATTTCATTAGTATTAAGCTTTTTTGAAATAAGGTTTATGGTCTTTATAGGAATAGCAACATTTATAAATTTTGTATTAGCGATAATATACGCAATATGTACACTATTTGCATCAAAAGCAACGATTGAACCCAATGTCACTAAAGCAAAAGAGATCCCTGAAAAAGAAATTGATTCTCTTCAGAATTAGGCCATTATATTTGTTTCAGTTTAAATTAATTTTGGCAGGATTTAACGAACATCTTTTGATATATGTTTCTATTATTGTAAATCGTATTAATGGTTGGATAGCATTATTACGATTTAATCATGATCAAAAGCATTTTAAAATTGGTTTTTGCATTTAAAGCATGTGGCTCATTAGCCGGCATAATAATCATTTCACCATCTTTTACAATATTGATTTTAGAGCTTATACTGACCTCGGCTTCACCATCCAAAATAACCACCATGGCATCAAAAGGAGCTGTATGCTCGCTCAATCCCTGCCCTTTATCAAAAGCAAAGGTTGTCACCGTACCTGTTTTTTTCTTTAATATCTCTTTGCTCACAATTGCGCCTTCTTGATAATTTATCGTGTCTGATAATTTCATGTTTTCCATCCTTTTTAAAAACATTATTATTTGGTATCGGCCATATTACTTTTTCAGGAAGGATACTGGCAGGATTTGCCTGCTTTTGGCATAATAATATTTTGCATACTCTATTTCATTTTCAACTCAAAATCAACCTTCCCCGGAGAGAACTGGATCACTACCAGATTAAACGTACCAAAATCCTTTAAGGCAATTTCATCTGCGAAATCAGCGATTCCGCCCTCATATTGAATATCCAATTTTGCGACCTTATTATTAAAGCTGTTTTGTTTTATAGCAGAAATATCTTTAAAGTCTCTTGTTAATAACTGCTTAACGATAGCCAGCTGTTTATAATTGATCGGAGAGATCGTAATAACTATGCCATTGCTTGAGGACTCCAAGCTTTTCTCAATATCCTTAACAATTTTCTCAATAGCATTCATTGCTGCTTGTTCAGCAGCCTTTCTTGAACCTGTCATTGCATTAATATGCGGAAAACTACCGTCAGCAGATGCCGAAGCAAGCACATCCCCTGTATCAGCTTTAATAGCGCGCATAGTGATATTCGCTCCATAAGCCTGCATCCCGCCGCCTGATTTTAATGATGATTGCTGGACAGCGGTTTTTCCTGTTATAACAATACCTGATCCATATTGCAGAGCGACCGCATTAGCTGCAGCCATATTCCCGTTTACAGCCTGAACTGCCTGTTCCTGAGAAATATTCTTTTGGACTATCTTCTCATCTAAAACTTTAAACTCATTTTTTATCAGATAATCTGTAATAACAGCCGTTGTGTACGGCACAGTATTTATCTTTCCTGAGATCTCTTCGCTAATAATAACCATTACTCCCGGAAACTGCGCTTTATTTTTTTCCTTATTCTCCGTTACCAAAACCCCTTCTTTGCCTAAAAGCTTTTTTAGTTCTTCCATATCTACGGCAAACGAAATCTCAATATTAAGCATCTTGCCCTTCATATAATTAGAGATTTGATTTTCCTTTTGTATATATGTATATGGGCCTTTAAGTAATTGTGATTTTTTATTATTAAAATTAACCTCATCCTTTTGTCCCTTATGCAAGAGGCTGCTCATCGCTTCAGTTAAGGCCTTCCTCTTTGCTGCCTCATAAGCTATCTTAGTTGCTGCTGCTTTATCGTCATTTATAACAACTGCCGATCCCTTGCCCATAAAGATCTGGACTTGTGCAAAAGCAGGGCTTACCATTAACATCAAAAACAATATTAAACTATATGTTTTTATTTTCACATTAACCTCTTTTTATTTTACGTATTGGACTTTTGGACAACTTACACTAAAATTCCAACTTGTTGATGAACCCTCGCAAGCCGGCTGAACGATAACACGTACCTGATCTCCGCCTGAAACCTGAACTGGTATTGATGCGCTTCCATTAGTACAACCTGTGTCACTAACTGTTCCCCCATTGACCTGCACCAAAAGGCGGTCTTTAACGCTGTACAAGCTATAAGATACTGTTGCAGTTCCAGTACCACCTTTCATATCTACAGAAATTGACGCAGGAGTATTATTCCCGGATTTAGAACTTGTATCGCAAACAATAGAGCGCTGATCAATCTGATCTGGTGGAACACTGTTTAAAATATCAGAAGCAGCATCACCGGATGACCCAATTGTCCCTACTGTATTGCCAGTCCCTGGATTATTATTTACCTGGCCATTCATCAGCTGATCTATAATGCGCTGCCATCCTTGCTGCCCTTGTTGCTGAAGATTGCTATATTCGTTTTCCAAGGCTGTCATCTTGCTTGTAAATTCTGAATCATCTATCGTTCCGTTTTGCATCTGCTGGATCAAAGCTATCGCTTCCTGTGTTTTTTGCGTTACCTTCTGTGCATCAGCCTGATTTAACTGAGAAATAACCGCATTAATAGCTGTCATAGTAGTTTGCCAACCAGCGGAATCCGCATTTTCAGCATCACGCTGATCCCCTATTTTTCTGACATCTTCTGCCCTTTCGATCCTTCTGTTTGCATCCATTATTTCTCTAATATCATCTTTTTTTACATCCCTGTTGCCCTGCGTGACTTGCCTTTCAAGAATTTCTTCCAGTTCTTCTTTAGTGTATCCCTCCACATCCAAATCGCTAAAATCACCGATTAGATCCCTAGCATCCTCAGCGTACCCTTGATTTCCATTTCTCCAATCAGCAATATCCTGCGGTGTATCCGCATTATCCTGCATGGCCTGTGCCAATTCATCCTGTTTTTTCCGCTCCTGTAAATGTTGTCGAAGATCCCTTAAAGCTGAGAGTTTATTTTTATTATAATAATCGTCAACAGCTGCTGCCGCTTCCGCAGGATCAGCCCCTTGCTCAATAAATTTGTCATAAATGTCTGATTGTTGTTGATTCTGCCTGATTTGATTTATTGCAACAGTAACCTCATCATCAAAAATCTCTCCGGGTGTTCTTCTGATCTCATCGACATTTTTTGCCGTATCCCAAACGAACTGACCTGCCCGTTCTAATTGCGAACCAATACCCGTAGCCACTTGTCCTGCTCTTTCAATAACAGTATCATCTGCTTCTACTTCATATTGTTCAGGTGCCTTAGGTATATTGTAATCTATCCCTCGATCACGAAGGTCCTGAGCAAGCTGTTCTGCTCTTTCAGGATATCCATTACGCAGTGCCATTAAGATCTCCTGAGCCTCTTCTTTTGTTGCACCGTTCTTTCGTGCCTCTAATGCTGCTGTAACTGCATGTGACTGTTGAATACTGCGGTTAGCATTATCAGCTTCCAACTCAGCATCATATAAATCTCTCGTCTTTTTATCCACTCCGCTTGCAGCACTGTATACTTGTCCAGGTGGTGTAAAATTAACTGCAGCATTTTCAGCTACTTCGCCAAGAGTTTTCTTTCCTTCATAAAGGTCTACGACATCTTGCCCTGTATTTAAAATATCAGATGCAGTCATAACTTCACCAGCCCTTTGAAGAGCTCCTCCAAACCTGGATTTTGGCCCATCTATGTCCCCGACTTTAGGTCCATCGACATCACCAACCTTAGGGCCATCGAGGTCAGCAACCTTTGGGCCGTCAATGTCACCAACTTTTGGGCCGTCAATATCACCAACCCTAGGGCCCACATCAACATCACCTGTTTTAGGCCCAGCTTCAATATCACCAGTCTTTGGTCCGCCTTCAACATCGCCTGTTCTTGGGCCTCCTTCTACATCACCTGTATTTTTAGTGACTGGTTTATCACCCGTTCGTTGTGCCATCTGTTCTCTTAAATCCCTCATAACTCTATGACCTTCTGGAGTAAGATCACCTGTCTTTGGATCTTTTGGCAAACTATCCTGGACCTCGGTCATAAACCTTCCTTTTTCCGCAGGGGTCATATTTTCCATTATTTCAGCAGCATCACTTGCAGCCTGCCGAACATCTCCACCTTTAGTATTGGCATTCTCCATGATACCTTCCGCTGCACTACGTGTAGCATTATTGCGAATATTTTGTTCTGTAGCAAAAGCTGCTTGACGCCTTGCATCCCATTTACTTTGAGCCGTAGCCATATCTGCATCTGTTAATTTCTGACTTGGCTCCATTCCTAATAGCTCCCGCGCTTTTTCTGGAGTGACATCAGGCTCACGAACTGAACCATCTTTTGCTAACTCGTGAGTTGGATTATCTGACTCTGAAAGTCCATGATCAGCACGATACCTAGCATCAGCATCCCCGATACGTGAATCATATTTCTGTTGCTGTGCTTGTTTTTGAGTTAACTTTCCTTCATCCAATGATCCCCGCTCTATGTCTCCTCCTTTTCCCTGCAAATCCTCGATCAATCCCTGCTTCTTGTTGCGGAAATCTTCCATTTCCTTCACATATTCTTTTGTCTCATACTGAGTAATTTCTCCAGCATCAGGATTACGCGATTTATATTCCCAGTCAGCAGCAGCCCTCCTGCTGTAAGCATCATTGTTCATTTCTGCAATACGCTCAAATTCTGCTTTGCTTACACCGCTTGCATCAGCCATAAAATCCGTATCAAGTTTATTATGCCAATCAGCCCTATCTACTGATGTCACTTGATTCCTTTGTAAATATTCATTGACCTGACGGTTATAATCCGTCTGCATATCCTGTATTTGCTGGCTCGATTTTACTTTTGTAATATAATCTGAATCCGTACCTGGCTGGGATCTTGTAGACTTCGATTTTTGCACTTCAAATTCAGCACCAGCCTTTTTGGCAGCCTCAGCTGCAAATTCGACATTCTGTTGTTTAAAACGATTTTGCGCAGCCTGATATTCAGCATCCGGTATCTGTCTTGCTAAACGTGCTTTATTGATAGCATCATTATTTGCAAACAATATAGCTTCCTGCCTAGGCGTTGCCGTTCCGGATGCCATAGCTCGAAGAGCTTCATGCACTTCCGGCGATAAGACTTGAGGCCCTGAAGCAAACGCATTGAAAGTCATTATCATTATCAAAACTAAAAAAACAATAAAAGCAGTTATTAGATTTTTAAAACGGGTACGGTCCATGACTTATACCTCACATTTTTTGTTAACTATTTTCTTCGAAGAACCATAAGGTCTAAATGATCATAAATATATTCATTAGCGTCTTGAACACGCTGATCTTTAAAATCTGGCGCGGAGTAAAGAAATCGCATGTAATTTTCTACGGCATCCCCTTCTATGCCCATATCCTCTGCTTTTTTTCCGGCTTGAAAATTGGAATAGGCTGCACTTGCAAGTTCTTTAACAAGGCTATCAAATGTTTCATTAATGGCTTTTGTAATCAGCTTTGACTTAAATTCATCTACCGTAGGCAATGTGATAGGATCTGATGGAACATTTTTGCCGGGGTCTCCAGGTATATAGCGGTCAGTAGCCTCATCGCGTGCATTTATCGTATGCACTTCACTGATCTCAGAAGTTGCATAATTGATCACTTTTAAGGAAATAATAACTTCACCCTGAAGCCGTAAGTCAAATATCTCATATCGATAATCTGATTCAATATCTTCTTCTATTTGCATAGGAGTATTCGCAAGGTCTGATTGCGCGCCAGCCAGATCATTCTGGGCTTTGGTAACAGCTCCGGTACCTATCGCTGAAGTAAGCTGACCCAACCCGGAGATCAAACCTAACATCTGATTAGGCGCACCTTGAGCCACCATCTGATTGCTTTGCATTTTCTGTGAATTTAACGCTGATTGCGCCTGAAGAACTCTTTGCTGGGCCGACTGAACTTCTACTTGAGCTTGTTGGTAAGCAGGATTGGGGACATAACGTTTCCCGCTTACATAACGCGAACTTCCATAACTAGGCCGATCCCTGCCAGTTTCCTTTACTACCACTTTAATGACTTCTCCCCGAATACCAGCCTGAATCCCCTTGATCTTTTTTACTTCAACAGCTGTTGTCTCATCCAGAAATCCTTGACCTAGGCCCTGCTCCCGGAGAATATCGTCAAGAGAATCCCGGTCCAAAATAGTAATATTTTTAAGTTCCTTCGAATTTTTCATGCGGTTGAGAATCTGTTCTTTGACGAGACCATCCGCTCCTGGTTCAGCCGAAGAGTTTTTGAAATCAAGCGCAATACGGAATTCTAATTCCTTTTTTAATAATCTTTTTGCTTCTTCAATTTTATCTTCTATATCAGGATAAAGATTACTATGTTCCTCCTGAACAAGCAGATAATATGCAACCGCCGTACCTATCCGGTCAAGACTCCCGCTATTCATGATCTGCTCAGCTTTGTCATAAGAATCAGATGCCATCGTTTTGGTCACGTCAAGAAGCAGTTCTTCGGTATCTAGAAATCCCGGCTTATATTTGGAAAGCTCGGTTAATTTTGTTTTAGCTGCAGATAGGCGTCCATCATTTTGCGCTTGAACCGCTTCATTATATAATATCCCGCACCATTCATCGATTAATCGCTCCTGAAAAGAGAGAAGCTCTGGATGCTCTGGCTGAAATTCCAGCCCTTTCAAGATTTCTTCGTACGCCTTTAAATACTTTTTTTCATCCCAGGCCTCTTCAGACATCACCAAGTGATGCAGGGCATTTTTCATCTTTTTAATATTCTCTTTATCAGAATATTTTAGAGCTTGCTCAATAAACTTATACGCTCGGGAGTATTCTTGTTTCATTAAATCAGCATCACTTTTGTTCAAGAAAAACCTGCTTGCTTCTTCCTGAAACGAAGCAATCTTCTGGGCAATCTCCGGGAAAGAAGATTCATAAATGCGGTAGGATTCTAATTCCACTAAGGCTTTGTCCCACTCATTGTCTTTAACACCAAGAGCATAAGCATTGTTAACTTTTTCTTCTATATCTCCGAGCTTTGCCTGTTCTTCCTTCAATCGATTGCTATAAGATTCGTTGTGGGGATCATATTCAACAGCTTTTTTAAAAACCTCTACCGCTTTACTAATTTCATTATTATCAGCATATTTAGTCCCTCGATAAAACAGAGCCTTGGCAGCATTAAGCTTCGACTCGCTCAACATCTCTTCCATTTTAATTCTTCTCTTCTCGGTTAATTTAGGCCTAGCCAAAGCCTCTTCAAGCTGCTCAATAGCCTGCTCGTACGCCCCAACCTTCATAAACTTAGCGGCATCCTTATATTCATTGTCCCTGGCCCAGCTGCGTGAACTTATCAGCAAAATAATTGTTAGGGCTATTAATACTCTTGATATTCTATCTGAGCTCAAATTCTTCTTCATCATCCTGGATTTCCTCTTTCGGTTTTTGAGGTTGAATTTCCGGCTTTGATGGTGCAGATTGTTTAAAGTTTTTATCAAACTGGTAAACCCTTATACCGGAGTCCTGCTGATCCGTGACATAAATTTTATTTTGATAAACTTCCACTCCTGTTAGTTCTTGAAAGCAGCCATATCCCAAACCCGATGAACCAAATACTATGGTCTTTTCACTCCACGGGAAAATAATTTGAATTCTGTGATTATCTCGCTCGGCAACATAAACATGATTTTCCTGATCGATCGCAATATCCACAGGATCGTTAAACTGTCCATAACTTTCGCCTAACGCTCCAATGGTCTTTATAAATCGGCCCTTGTCATCAAAAACTTGAATACGATTATTACCGCTATCCAGAACATACAGGTCTTCATCTGTATTCAGGGCTAAAGCCTTTGGCTGAAGGAATGTTCCGGTGTCAGGCTGTTGGTCTTTTTTCGTTATGCTTCTTGTCCCAAATGCCATAAAAAAGATACCGTCCTTATTAAACATCTGAATACGATTATTCAAAGTATCAGCCACATAAATAATTCCGTTTGAGTTAACTACAATGCCTTGTGGCGAACTAAACTGCCCGGTTTTTGATCCGCGTTCACCAAAAGCATATTCAAATTTGCCTTCCCTGTCAAATATCTGGACACGATGATTAAGAGTATCTGCCACATAAATTTTCCCGTCAGGCCCATAATCAAAAGCTGCAGGAGCGTTAAACTGCCCTTCACTTCTTCCTGTACTCCCTATCACCTGATTGACAACACCATGAATCATCAAATAATCGTTTTTGTCAGACAAGGAAAGAACCTCGCCATCCGGATTTATCTGAATATCAGACAAATAAAGGTCAGCAGGAATAGTATCGATGTAATCTATCATAGGAACAGATCTTTCTTCCGTAACCATTGGCAAATTTGTATTGCCCGAATTTTGAAGGATCTGAACACGTTTATTTCTAGTATCAACTGCATAGATCCTGTTGTTTCTATCCACATAAATACCTGCCGGACTTTTGAATTGACCGCGCGATTTACCTTCAGACCCAAATGAAAGCAGCAGCCCGTCCGTATTATTAAATTTTTTAATACTGTGTTCAAATGTTTCAGTAATATAAATGTCCCCCTTCGCATCAACAGTTATCCCCGAACCAGCATTAGCATAATTTTTATTGCCTATCAGACAGCGAACATCTGTTCTTTGCTCTGGCGAAATTACTGAAACTACCCCGGCTTGCGGGCGCAAAATATAATAAGTGTTATTAGAATCTATCGAAACATCAAGGGGTTCATCTTCAAAAGGTATATAATAACGATAAATCCCATGTGGAGAGAAGATCTGTACACGCTGATTGCCGGAATCAGAAACTAAAATAAAACCGTTGGAATCGGTGGTAACTCCTGTGGGTGATTGGAATTGACCGCGCAATCTTCCGGATGAACCAAATGAAAACAAGAACTTGCCATCCCGGTCAAATGCCTGTATACGGTCATTACCTGTGTCAGCTACAAGTATTTCATTTTTTGGTGTTACTGCAATGGATTGAGGGCTATTTAATTCTCCGTTTCCTGAACCCCTGGCACCAAAGCTTCTGAGATAATAGCCTGTTTCATCATAAACCAGAACCTGTGCCAAACGGCTGTCCAATACATAAATTTCACCATCGTTTGAAACAACCACATCTACCGGTTCCTGATAACCTGAATTTAATTCTTGGACAAAATTAACATCTTCAAAAGAATAAACAAATTGGGTAGTGCTTAACACTAGAAATGCTGTAACTACTGCGGAGACATACAGTTTTGATTTGTATAAATTTAAATGCATAAAAAGCATTCTATCGTATCATTTAAACTATGACAAGAAAAAATTCTTAAGAACCCGATTTATCAGTCACGAATTAACTTATCAGACGTCCCAATAGGTGTTGGACATTTGTAAACGACCAAATAACTAGAAGCAATTATTGTTAAAATAGTTACCAATTGAATAAATTGCGATGCTCTATTGCTTATCTGCCCTAGATCAAAAGCAAGTAAAGCGATCAAAATTGAAAATTCACTTAGTTGTCCCAGCCTAGTACCTATTTCTTTTGAAAATTCTTTCTTTTCCCCAACCATTATGAAAGCATTTTTAAAAACCATTGGCTTTAAGATAATAATGATAGATGCAAGCAATACTGCTGGCAAAAAGATATCTTTCATGATCAGGAGATCAAGCTTTGCTCCTAAAGAAAAAAAGAACAATACAAGGAAAAAATCTCTAAGAGGTTTCAACTCCTCAGATATAAATAAAGAAATTTTGTGTTGCGCCAAAACCACTCCAGCGAAAAAAGCTCCTGTCTCAAAAAACAGACCCAATTTATGTGATATTGTTGCAACACCTATACACCAGGCCAATCCTAAAACAAATATAACTTCCTGTATCCTGTCAACATAAGATATAATTTTCCGCAAAACATAACGTTCAAATATAGCCAAAACTGCTATAAACGCAATTAGTTTAACTAATAATGTAGAAAAGCTAATAAGCACACCTTCCGGGGTATCCATGCATCTAACTAATGCCAATACACCAATTGCTAACAGGTCTTCTAAGATCAGAACGCTTATACAAAGAGATCCCATTCGTTTTTGATGTAGCGTCGTGGTAGGCAACAGTTTTATGGTTAAAATTGTGCTTGAAAACATTAAGGCAAGAGCGATGCAAACACTATCAATCATTGGGAACCGGAATACTAAAGCAAATGAAAATGCAAGAATAAAGGAAAAAACACAATTAATAATTGTTACAAGTGAGGTTTTTTTAAACAGTTCAATTAACTTTTGGGGGTGCAAACAAAGGCCTGCTAAAAACAGCAGTAAAGTTATTCCCAAATGAGAGATAATTTCAATAAATTTAGCATGCTTTATCCATCCCAAACCCAACGGTCCGGCTAATACTCCACAAAGAATATATGCAATAATAACCGGCTGCTTCAAAAGAACAGCAAGGCAACTTAATATTGCTGAGCCAACAAACAAAATGCATAGATCAAAAATAAATTCTTCCATAAAATTATTATACTCCAACAAAACTAAAGAAAAATAATTTTATTATAAGGCGCAGTTTCTTATTAATCTTATTATTTATTTTGTAAGCTGATACCTTTACAACTTAACTACTTTCCACTCACTGTTAACCCAAATCCCTATAACAGGCATCTGAGTGATTGCCTTTTTAATCCGGTCAACTGCTTTTAAAACTTGTTCATTATGTAGAAGGTCACTGCGAGGGTTTGCCCTACAATCATGGTGACCAACAATAAAAACCATTACTGCATTATTGTTTTTTATAGAAATTTTCATTTTTCTAACAATATCGTCAATTGGATTATTGTTATCAGCTATTAAACCATCCATACCAGGCTCAGTAATCATATCCACATGTTCAACCTTATAAATATCTTTGATCCAATAAATAACAGGTAATTGAACACGCCCATCTATACAATTTAAACAGATTGCCCTCTCTTGAGTCATAACTATTACCTTTCAAAGATTGTGGTTAATAAAATCTCTAAAAGCAGTCCCTTGACCAACTTTTAATTGCCTTATGACTGTTTATCCTTTGGACAACATTCTCCTTTAATAGAAATCCAATTGCAAATAATAAAAAATTCCCAAAGCTTTTTTGCCTGGGAATTTAATACAATACATACTTTAATAAAATTCAATTTGCTAAGAAATATTTTAAAAGTTATAAAGAAAGGACCTTCTGCTCAATCTCTAACTGCTTTCTTGTGATAAATCTATAAAAATTCCTTTCTTCAAGCCCTCCAACAACAACATCGTTTTCATCTACTACTGGAACAAAATCAATATGGTATTTATCAAATAGTTCTTTAGCTTCTAGCCCGCTAGCTGTTGCGCCTATCTTGATCTGCACAGGCTCAAGAATATCTTCTGCTAAAACGAAGGCACCAACATCCTTATCCCTAAAAACATGCCGAACGCTATCAATACTAATTATCCCTATTAATTTCTTGTCGTTTCCAACAACAGGATAATAAAAATAAGGATATTTACTGAAATTCCGCAATATTTCATCTAAAGATGTGTTTTGCTTTATCAGAGGGGCATTTTCTTCAATAATATCCGCGATCTTGATCTTTTTTATAATATCTTCTTCTGTAATGTTAAGGCCAATTTCTCCTGCTTTGGATATACCATAACGAACACAAGATGGACCAATAAGCTGCACAACAAATGTTGTCGATGTAATGACAATAATAATAATATTTCCCAGATCTTCAGGTAAAAGATGTGCCGCAACAATAGATAAGCCTATGGCTACGCCTGCCTGGCTAAAAAGACAGAACGGAAGATATTTCCTTACTGTCTTTGGAGCTTGAGAAACATACGCTCCTAGAAAAGCTCCTGACATTTTCCCGATGGTACGGCTGACAAGATAAACAAGAACAAGCCCAAAAACCAATGGATTAACCTGGCTAAAATTAAGCTTAGAACCTATAAAGACAAAGAATAAGATAAATATTGGCGGAGTAAATCCCGCAAGCAATTTGAAAATATTTTTTGAGATATTGGGAGCACCATTAACAACAACAGCTCCAAGAACCATAGATGCCAGCAACATACTAACATTAATTGCAAGGGATATGCCTAAAACAAACAGTACTATGCCGATCAAAAAAGCAAGAACCCTTTCTTCTTCGTTATATTTATGAAGTATCTTTACAAGTATAGTTCCTGATATAGCCCCAACAAGAACTGCTCCTCCTATTTCATATAAAGGGTGCAATATGGATATCATCAAACTATTTTGAGTCGTACCCATAATTCTCGTTGCAAAGCTTGCAGAGATCGCAAAAAGAAATATGGCAAGAGCATCATCCAAAGCAACTATGCCAAAAATAGTCGTAGTTAAAGGGCCTCGTGTTCTATATTCCCAAAGAACATCGGTTGTAGCTGCCGGTGCTGTTGCTGAAGCAATTGACCCAAAAAGCAATCCTAATCCCCATCCCAGGTTGGCATTTTTAAAAAAATAAGTGCCGAATAATCCGACTGAAATTGCGACTAAAATAAACGAAAATATACCTTCAAAAAGTAAAATATAGAAAAACTGCTTACCATAACGGATAATTACATTTTTCTTCAGCTCACCTCCGATCATGAATCCTATAAGCCCCAAGGCAAAATAAGTAAGCGGCTGAAGAACATTGACCATTTCAGTATTAATTATTTTTATACCCATAGGTCCCAATAATATACCTATTACGATGTAGCCTACAACTTGCGGGACTTTCATTTTTTGAAACAACCGGCCTCCAATTGTCCCTCCAAACAGGGCGATCCCCAGAATAAAAAGCATATTCACATGGAAATACGATATATTGGAAAATAAATGTAAAAACTTTTCTATCACAATTTTAACCTTTGAAATAAATTAAAAACAAACGTTGTATTAAACGCCTATATTTTAAAAATGTAAAGAAATTTTTAAGCACCCTCAAGCTCTTCCCAACGTTCATATAGCTCAAGAAGCTCATCCATAATATCCTCTTCACGCGCCTGAGCCTGTACTGCTGCTTTTGGGTCTCTTTGATAAATGCTAACATCAGATAAAAGTTCGTAGATAGTTTCCCGCTCACTTTCAATCTTCTGAATCTGAGCCATTAAGACTTTAACCTCTTTTTCTTCCTTAAAAGAAAGCTTGCGCTTTGCTGCAGGTTTTTGCGGTTTCTTAGATTGAGCACCCTTTACTTTCTTCACTTCCTTTATATTATCAGCTTTACTTTGTGAAAGCCAATCATCATAACCGCCAACATGTTCAGAAATCTTACCTTTGCCCTCAAGAACGATCGTTGAAGTCACTACATTGTTTAGTAAAACACGGTCATGGCTTACTAATATCAAGGTTCCCGAATAATCCGTCAAAAGCTCCTCAAGCAGCTCCTGAGTTTCAATATCCAGGTCATTGGTCGGCTCATCCATAACCATGAAGTTAGAAGGTTTGCTAAAAAAACGTGCCAATAAAAGACGGTTACGCTCTCCTCCAGAAAGCACTTTTACCGGAGTCCGCGCCCTATCAGGAGTAAACAAGAAATCCTGCAAATAGCCTATAATATGCCTTGGCTTCCCGTTAATAGTCACAGTATCTGAACCACCAGTGATGTTATCCACAACTGTCTTTTCGTCGTCTAATTGCTCGCGCAATTGATCATAATAAAGAATTTCTAGATTTGTCCCTAAAGTAACTTTACCTCTGAGGGGCTCTAACTGCCCAAGAAGAATACGCAACAATGTTGTTTTACCGCTTCCATTGGCGCCAATTACACCAATTTTATCACCGCGCATAATTTGTGTTGAAAAATCACCAATGATACAATTATCTCCATAGCTAAATCCTAACCGCTCAACTTTAATTACCTGACGTCCTGAAACCCCTGATTCTTGGGATTGAATTCTGGCCTGACCTATTTGCTGACGCTGAGCTTTTTTCTCTTTACGCATACGCTCAAGCTCCCTGACCCTGCCTTCATTTCTGGTACGGCGCGCTTTTATTCCTTTGCGGATCCACACTTCTTCTGCTGCCAGCTTTTTGTCAAAATCAGCGCGTTGTGCTGCTTCAACTTCCAGAGCCATTTGCTTCCTCTCTAAAAACGTCTGATAATCACATGACCAGTTAAAAAGCTTGCCTCGGTCAAGCTCAATGATACGAGTAGCTAAATGGGTCATGAACATTCTGTCATGCGTTACAAAAAACACTGTTCCCGGATATTCTTTAAGAAATTCTTCCAGCCAATCAATCGTATCAATGTCCAGATGGTTTGTAGGCTCATCTAGCAATAAGATCTCCGGTTTTATAACCAGCGCTTTGGCCAAAAGCACTCTTCGTTTTTGTCCTCCTGATAAAGCCACAAAATCATCGTCACCGTTTAATTTCATATGGGAAAGTACATCCTGGACTTCAGCATCCAAATCCCATCCATCGGTATGATTTAGCTCTGTCTGTAATCTATCAAATTCAAGCAAAAGTTGTTGGGTGTGCTCGATATGCAGCCTATGGGCCAAATGGTGGTAATCTTTTAATGTCTTTGCACGTTCACCTAATCCTGAAAATACTATATCAAATACTGTACCTATAATGTCACTAGGGACTTCCTGCGGCAAATGTGTGATCTTAACGCCCTTTTGATAAAGAATGTCACCACCATCAATCTCGACCTGACCTGCCATAACCTTCATCAAAGTGGTTTTACCAACTCCATTGCGACCTAGCAAAGCCACCCTTTCGCCAGGCTCGAGTTGAAGGCTAACGCGATCAAATAATAGCGGCCCCCCAAAAGCGAGGGTTATTTCTTGTAAACTAATTAGTGCCATAATGGTACCAAGTCTACTACAAATACGGTATTTTAGCTATAAGCAAAAAACTCTCCACCAAATTGATACAGAGTGAACCATTACCGGGAATGCAGCAACTATTCCAAAATATTATTGTTAAATTAATTAAGACTGTCCAGCTTACTTGTTTGCGTTTTATTAAACCGTAACAAATATTTCATCAATTGATATCTGATCTCTATTCCATACCTTCAAGATATTACACATAATAATTTTTTGATTGCATATAGTATTACTTTTAGTAATAATTGTCAACATACGCACTCATTAATTCACATAAATAATCTCAATTTGGATTCAGCGTTTCTCTAAGTAATATTTATTGATATTTTATCGCTAAATATCTTTACAGTATTTATTCCTTGCATATATCATGAACTCGATATAGTCTGTCCCTAATGAATAACAATAATCAACTAATAGCAGCAATTTTCCCGGACGGAAATGTTCATTTAGAGTGGACAACAGTAAAAAGGAAAATCTACAAAAACACCCTAATATTACAAAAAGAGATATTTAAGCGTTCAAAAGACGGGTTCGTATCTTCTTTGTTTTTCTTGGGATTTTGTGATGAAGAGATACCTCTTTCACCTTCTCTTAATTTCTTCAGGGATTTTGCGCACCTTTTTTCATTCAAGCTCAGCCATGCTCCCGAGCTTGAGATCAAACGCGACAAAACTGAAATAAGCATTACACCTGATGAAATGGCAGGATTCCTGCAAAAAATACCTTTTATGGTCGGGTCACAACGTTTTAACAAGAATGTATTGAGTAACTTATGGGAACAGCTTAATTTATTTTTTCAGGACAAAATAAAACATCACGAGGGAACTATCGAGAGTTTCGTACATACTTATAGTATGCATATCCTTCTTGTCGGGCGCATGCAATTTCATCTTGCCGAAAATCCTTTTGACAAAATACACCCCTTCTCTTTTCTTGCTACATACATACCGCGACAACAAAAAAAGCGTACAATCCAGCATTTTACAATCAAGCATGCACTTGAAATATTCGATCATAATGACCGTGAATTATTGGAATTATTAAATACTATTAATTTTGCAGCACGTGAATGTCCGATAATTCAACAAATGCTTGAATCGGGCGATCTGTTTCATCCTTTAGGGTGGACAGCTTCAGAAGCTTATCAATTTCTGAAAGAAATAAAGCTTTTTGAAAAAAGCGGAATTCTATGCCGCATTCCTGATTGGTGGAATAAAGAAGCGTCATCAATGAAGATCAATATTTCAATGCACGATCCTGTTCCGTCACATTTAGGAATGGATAGCATACTGAATTTCAACGCGGAATTATTGCTTGGCGATACAATTGTTACAGAAGAAGAAATCCATAATATTTTAAATGAAACTGAAGGCCTAGCGCTTGTTAACGGGAAATGGCTAAAAGTAGACCAAAGAAAACTTGCAATGATGCTGAAAATGTTTGAAAAAGCAAAAGATGCTGAGAAAAAAGGGTTAACTTTTCAGGAAGCAATTCGTCTGCAAATGGGTGCAAGCGAACTTTTAAGCAGTGAGGATGAAGATTTTGTCTTGGAATTTTCCCTTGGGCAATGGCTCAAGAACGCACTTGAAAAATTACGAAATCCTGAGATCATCAAGACAGTTTCCGTACCAAGCACATTTACTGGGACTCTTCGCCCTTATCAGCTTGAAGGATTAAACTGGCTTTACCTATTACATTCTTTGCAATTCGGCGCCTGCCTGGCAGATGACATGGGGCTTGGAAAAACTGTCCAGCTTCTTGCTTTTTTGACTCTAATTAAAGATCAAAACAATCCCCCGAATCTTTTGATTCTGCCGGCATCCCTTGTTTTCAACTGGCAAAGTGAAATTCAAACATTCTCGCCGACCTTGAAAGTTCTTATTGCTCATCCGGGGATAAATCCCGAGTCAAAGGATATCTTAAATAAGGATACCCTTGAGAATCCTTACGATCTGGTCATAACAACATACAATCTTATACAAAAATTCCCTTTATTGAAAGAAACCAAGTGGTTTTATGTTATTCTAGACGAAGCCCAAGCTATAAAGAATCCGAATACAAAGCAAAGCAAGGCTATTAAAAAATTGATGTCATTTAACAGGATCATACTTACAGGAACCCCGATAGAAAACAAATTATCAAATCTCTGGTCACTTCTTGATTTTACGAATCCCGGGCTGCTGGGAACACCGAGGGAATTCTCAAAATACACCAAAAGCTTAAGCGACCACCCGAACAAATACGGCAAATTAAAAAATGTTATACAGCCGTATCTTTTACGCAGATTGAAAACGGATAAAAATATCGTCCCTGATTTGCCTGACAAGATAGAAATGAAAACTTATTCACATTTAAGCAAAAAGCAAATTATACTTTATAACGAACTTATCAAAACTACTGAAAGCTCAATCAAGGAATCAAAAGGAATTCAAAGAAAAGGCGTCATTCTGTCATCTCTCATGAAATTCAAGCAGATATGCAATCATCCAAGCCAATATACGGGAAATCGGCATTTTAGCGAAAATGACAGCGGAAAATTCCAGCGCTTACGGGAAATATGCGAGATCATTTTCCAGGAAAGAGAAAAGGTCCTGATCTTCACTCAGTTCAAATCAATCATTTCTCCTCTTGAGATATTCCTCAAAACAATTTTTGGACACGATGGCCTGGTATTGCACGGCAGCATTCCCACTCCGCAAAGAAAAATATTGATCGATCGCTTTCAAAGCGATGAATACATTCCCTTTTTTATTCTTTCTTTAAAAGCTGGCGGGGTTGGATTGAACTTAACTGAAGCAAATCATGTGATCCACTTTGACCGATGGTGGAACCCAGCCATAGAAAATCAGGCAACAGACCGAGCTTTCAGGATCGGCCAGGAGAAAAAAGTAATTGTCCATAAATTTATCACAAAAGGAACAATCGAGGAAAATATCGACATCATGATTGAGGAAAAATCAGGACTATCAAGAAACATAATCGAACAATCAAAGGAAAATTGGCTTACAGAAATAGATGATGATTCTTTAATAAATCTTTTTAAACTTAAGCTATAAAAAAGAGATAATGAGTATGCTCACAACAACTTGGCACAGCAGATACAATCTAAATTCCAGGTTAAAAACTAAGTTCAGGCGCAAGCTAATTGCCTTACAAAAAACCAATCCATGCATTACTCCATTTACCAATAAAACTAAAGATCTTGCATCAAACTGGTGGGGAAAAGCCTGGAACGCCAATTTAAAAAAATACACTGTCAACAATATCCACCTGGAAAAGGGCAAGCTTCTTTTCCGATGTGAAGCTTTAGCTGATTTTAAGATAGATTCAAATACAATCAAAGCGATCGTTCTGGGGTCAAAGATAAAGCCTTATGAGATCAAGATCACCATTAAACCGGTATCAGAAGCAAAATGGGCAAGTATTCAAGGGTTTTATGAAGGGTATTTGGAATGTTTTGAAAAGATACTGGATAATCATTTTCCGGGCGAAATGTCTGACATATTTTCAAATAAAGCAACTGGCATCTTCCCTTCTCAAAGCGAAATGTCTTTCACTTGTTCTTGCTCTGAACGTGCAAATCTTTGCAAGCATACTGCTGTTGCGCTTTACGCACTCGGAGCAAAGATAGATAATGATCCAAAATTGCTATTCAAATTGCGGGGTGTAGATATCCTGGACCTTATTTCAAAATCCATTCATTCAAATCGCAAAAGTATCCTTAAAAAGGCTAAAATTAAAAGCTTGAAAATACTAAAAAATACTGACCTGTCAGATATTTTCAATATTGAAATACAAACTGGCCGCAACCTTTAGGTATCAGTCCTTTCATTCAGCAGATCGTTTATCATTTTCTACATCGGGGATTAGAAATTCTGCCCTGAACTTTTCACTTTTCTGCAATGCATTTGAATAAAATTTCTCAACTTTCTCCCTGGCCCAAGGAGTTTTTCTTAAAAACTTTAAGCTGGAATTTATACTTGGCTCATTATTAAAACAATTTATCTTTATTAGCCTTCCTAATTTTTCCCAGCCATAAATCTTATGCAAGCGTTCAAGTATCATCACCAAAGTGACCCCATGCAAAGGATCTTTGCTTTTTCTTTTCTCATTATCATTTTGCATTGTCATATAATATCCTCCGTCACAATCCATTATTTCCAGAACATTCCATCGTAAATTTTAATCTGTTTTAAAATAGAAATTTAGTTTTAAAATCCGCATCTAATTCCACAACCGCGTTAAAGGGCTGGCCCTTTTTAGAAGTAAAACCTTTTATCAGATCTGACTTTCTGTCCTTTATTATTTTCTTTACCTGATCATGCTCAAGCTTCTTGCTGGCAATAGTTGCCCATAAAACAAACTGGCATCCTTCCCTGTACCTTGAACAATAATATGATTTTTTACCTTCGTAAACCTGGCCTTTCCCGCATTTCGGACATGTTCCAAATATTATTTTATCACCAGCAGAGCCCTTGCTAAAGTCACTATTTTTAATAACAGCTATCACGTTTTCAGTGAACAACTTAATCTCATCCATAAAATCTGAATCTTTAAGATTACCATCATTAATTTCTGAAAGCTTCTGCTCCCATTGCGCAGTTAATTCAGGACTTTTCAGGTCTGGAATTACAGTTTCTATCAACTGAATTCCTTTTTTTGTAGGCAACAAGGATTTGCCTTTTCTAACAATGTATTTTGATCTAATCAGTCTTTCAATAATAGTTGCCCGTGTTGCTTGGGTACCAAGGCCCTGGTCTTTTAAATGTATTGCAAGTGTTTCATCGTCAACCTGCTTACCAATATATTTCATTGCATTCAATAAAGTTCCATCAGTAAACGGCTTCGGAGCTGAAGTTTCTTTTTTTTGTATTTCCAGAGCATCAATTTCCAGTACTTGTCCTTTTATAAATTGAGCATTCATCATATCAATGACTTCTTGCTTAACAGAATATTGATCAGCAGCACTTTTTTGATCATTATCCGGATCCGGTTTTTCATCTGATCCCTTGGCTTTATTCATATCAGGCTTTTGATATATTACTCGCCATCCCATATCGGTAGGACGGGCGCCTTTAAACTTGAATATTTCCTGATCAATATGCATTATTATCTCTGTAACTTCTTCCACAAAATCAGGATAGAATATTGAAATAAACCTCTTTTGAACCAGCATGTAAACATTTTCATGCTTTGAATCTAAACTCCCTTGCAATTTTTTCTTTGTCGGGATAATAGCATGGTGGTCAGTAAGCTTTTTATCATTGATATGATTTTTGCCAAGAGTATGCCCTGATTCAATGCTTTCTATGGCTTTTGCAGCTATTTCTTTTAAATTGTCTGGAGCGCTTCGTAGAATGGCTGGCAATTCAGGGCGCAGGTTCTCTGATAAATGCCTGGACTCCGTTCGAGGATAACTGATCAATTTTTGTTTTTCATACAAGTCCTGAGCATATTCTAAAGTTTCTTGTGCTGTATATCCAAATTTTTCATTACATTCTTTTTGAAGAAGCGTCAGATCGAAGAGCTGAGGCGGGTTTGTATTTTTGCTTGATACTTTAATATTAACGATCTTCCCATCTTTTCCCTGAAGCCTTTTTTTAAGTTCTTCTGCCTTGTCCATATTTTCCATCTTAAAACCATCAATATTCTCCCATCTGAAATCTACATTTTTTGTCTTTGCATAAAGCTCATAGTAATAACACTTTTCAAATCCATCTATTAACTTCTGTCGGTTCACGATCAACGCAAGTGTCGGTGTCTGAACTCGTCCAACTGTGTATAGCTGGCCGTTACTGATCGAATAAGCTCGCGTGGCATTCAGACCGACTATCCAATCTGAAAAGGCCCTGCATTGCGCTGACTCCCCTAAATGGTCAAATTCCTGACCATTATACAAAGCATCTAATCCTGCCTGAATACTCGCATCTGTTAGATCAGAAATCCATAAACGTTTAAACGGCTTTTGGCATTTTGAATGTTTGTATATCCAGCGAAATATTAATTCGCCCTCTCTTCCGGCATCCGTCGCATTAATGATCTCTTCACAATCATTGAATAGTTTACTTATAACATTGAACTGTTTGTTGCCGCTCTGGCTTGAAGTAAGCTGAAATTCTTGTGGTATCATAGGTAACTGCGAAAATTTCCATTTGCCGCCCCAATCTTGGCACATTACAGAAGGCTCAACGATAGTAACTAAATGGCCGTACGCCCAAGTGACCTGATAGCCATTGCCTTCTAACCAGCCATCTTTCTTTTGATTTGCTCCAAGTACTCGGGCAATATCACGAGCCACACTAGGTTTTTCAGCTAAGATCACTTTCATTGATTTATACTAAAAACTCTTAATTATGATAGTTTTTAATGATTTTTAAAAACATGTCGCCATACTTTTTTAATTTTTGGTCACCTACGCCAAAGACTTGCATAAATTCATTTTTATTTTTAGGTAGCTGCTGGCACATTTCTAATAACGACTTATCAGAAAATATCACATAAGGCGGGACCCCTTTGGAATCCGCCAATTCTTTTCGTTTTTTCCGCAGCTCATTAAAAAGGCTATCATCGTAATTCATGATACGTGGGACATTCTTTAGCTTCGATTTAACTTTATCAGGCTCAGGCGGATACCCTTTAAACAATAATTTACCGCTTAGGACATCATATGATTTTTTATTCAAGCTTAGCACGCCATACTTTTCTTCTTTATCAATTACTCTCTGCTGAATAAATTGACGCACTAAATTTTGCCACTGCCTTAAAGATAAATGAATCCCCTTTCCATAAATCCTACATTCATTATGATTATAATTCAGGACTTTTTCAGACTCGCTTCCGCGCAATACATTTATAACATGCACGGCACCAAACATTTCTTCAGTCTCACTAATACATTGTAAAAACTTAATAGCTTCGTAGGACATATCAATTGTCTGCTCCTTAATATTAACGCAATTGTCGCATTGCCCGCAGTTTTCAACAGTATAATCCTCACCAAAATAAGTTATCAATGGTATTCTTCGGCACGTACGGCTTTCCGCGAAATCAACCATAGCATTTAAATGGTCTATTGCCACACGTTGCTGTACTTCATCAGGTTTTTGGTCTATAAAATACCGTATCTTTGCTATGTCCCCTGGATTGAAGAACAAAAGGCAGTGTGACTGCAGCCCATCCCTTCCGGCCCTTCCTGTTTCCTGATAATAAGATTCTATGTTTTTAGGCAGGTCATAATGAACAACAAACCTGACATTAGGCTTATTGATCCCCATACCAAAAGCAATTGTAGCCACTATGATCGGCACATCATCCCTTATGAATGCTTCCTGGTTCTTATTTCTTACTTCCGAAGACAATCCTGCATGATAAGGCAACGCTTTAAATCCATATTCATTTAAGTCGGCAGCTAAGGCATCAACCTGTTTACGGGAAAAGCAGTAAATTATTCCGCTTTGTCCTTTAAATTTTTCCAGAAAATCAAGCGTCTGATCAGTGGCTCTGTTTTTTTGTACAACCTCATAAAAAAGGTTATCCCTGTTAAAGCTTGCAATTAATTCAACAGGCACTTTTAGCATTAAATTAGTTATTATGTCATTTCGAACCCGTTTAGTGGCAGTTGCAGTTACCGCTAAAAATACCGCATCCGGGAAATTTAAACGGATATCCTTAATGCGTCGATAATCGGGACGGAAATCATGCCCCCATTCAGAGATACAATGTGCCTCATCAATAGTTATGCAGTCAACCTTGCATTGATCAAGCATTTCCAGGATATCCTGCTTAAATAATGTTTCTGGTGCCACAAAAAGCAATTTGGTCCTACCTGACTTGACAAGTCCTTTATTAGTATTGTATTCTTCAGGAGATAATGTGCTGTTTATAACCTCCGCCTCAACCCCCAGCTCTTTCAGTTGCGTTACCTGATCTTTCATTAATGATATTAATGGTGAAATGACAACTGTCAAGCCGTCAAATATCAATGATGGGATCTGGTAACATAAGGATTTGCCACCTCCGGTTGGCATTATGAGCATAGTATCTTTCTTATCAAGAACCGTTAAAATGCACTTTTCCTGCAAGGGACGAAATGAATCAAATCCAAAAGTGGTTTTTAAAAGATGTAATATTATTTTTGTTTTCATCTGTGGTTGTACAGTTAGATCAATCATAAAAAAATCCCCCTCTCCTTTATAATATTTTGGCTAGGGGGATTACCATATTTTCTTTTTAATAGCTTATTTCATTTTTAAAATTTGTCAAATTCTTTATTTAAACAACTCTATTAGATTTTTTAGAAAGCATCTTTATTTTCTCTTAACGATTTATTAAAAGGCTTTTTTCTGCCTTTGAAATTACTTTTACCAGTTTCCTTTTTCTTGCCAAATGGGCTTCCATGATAAAATTTACGCTCGCTGGAACCCTCATCCTTTCTTGCCCCATATTTTCTCTCCTGCTTATGTTTAGCTTTATCATGCTCTCTATAAGGCTTTGAAAAGGTTTTTTCTTTGTATGTTTTATTTTCTGATCGCCGGATTAAAGAATCTATCTTTTCTTCCATCGAATCCAGCTTAATCTGCATTTTGACGATTAAAGCAAGTATATCTTGATTTATGTTCTCGTTCATTTTTACTCCTGTTTAAATGTATAGATTAGTTATTTTTTTACGCAAACACATTCAATTATCATTAAGGCGTAAACCTGTTTATTATTACTTTCCAAGCAATCCAACAACACTCCTGGGATTAATTATATAAAGATCCTGCGGGGAAATCTTTATTTCTTTTCCTGCCTCAAGAATATCCCCGCCAGATTTAAGGCTGGTATCAATTACTCTATGCCATTTTATGCCAGAATATTCTGGTATTTTGACCGTATGGGAATTAAAATCTGCGTTTAAAATAAAGAACAGATGGTAATTACCGGGTTTTTCTGTATCTTTATTTCCATTAAGATGGCAACAAAACATCTTTAGCTCTGGATCATCCCAATTCACACTGTCCAGATTATAACCATACCAAGTAATATCTTCTGTCTTATTAAAATTAAGGCTTTCTCCGGCCAAAAATTTTCTTTTTTGCAGGATCGTGTACTTTTTTCTAAAAGCAATGATCTTTTTCACAAACATGATCATATGCTTATGTTTATTTGCATAATCCCAATCGAACCAGGTAAGTTCGTTATCCTGGCAATAAGCATTATTATTGCCCTTTTGAGTTCTCATAAACTCATCACCACCCAGGATCATTGGAGTTCCTAAAGGGATCAGCAGACAGCACCATGCGTTTTTTATCATTTTATTCCGAAGATGGACGATCGCTTCATCCTCAGTATCACCCTCTACCCCGCAATTCCACGAAAAATTCTCGTTTGTTCCGTCTAAATTATTTTCACCGTTAGCCTGGTTATGCTTATCATTATAAGTATAAAGATCATTTAGAGTGAATCCATCATGGCATGTAATAAAATTTATACTGTTATAGGGTGTCCTATCATCATCGCCATATAGATCCGGTGAACCTGTCAAGCGATATGACAGTTCTTTAGCCTGATACTGGTCCCCTTTAATAAATTTTCTTGCATTATCCCTGAATTTTCCATTCCATTCCGACCATTCCATAGGAAAATTTCCGACTTGATATGTTGTTAAATCCCATGGTTCAGCAATTAACTTTACTTTCTTTAGTATAGGGTCTTTGGCAATGGCATCAAAAAAAGGTGAGTCTTTACAATACCTGCCCTGAACTTTAGGCAAAATAGATGCCAAGTCAAAACGAAATCCATCAACACGCATAATATCTGCCCAATATCTTAAAGAATCCAGGACCAGATTCATAACAGGAGGATTCTCCACATTAAATGTATTTCCACAACCAGCATCATTAACATATAAGCGATAAGGCTGGCCATACTCCCTGCCAGTCAATGCATAATAAGAAGGATTATCTATGCCCCTGAAACATAGTGTCGGGCCAAGTTCATCAACTTCACCAGTATGATTGTATACAACATCCATTATTACCTCAATACCGGACTTATGTAATTCCTTTACGAGCATTTTAAATTCTTGGACATGGAATCCAATAGTATCGCAATTACTATACGAATTCTCAGGCGCAAAGAACCCAATAGTATTGTATCCCCAATAATCTGTCAGGCCTATCTTCACTAGACCATCTCTTTTATAAAACTGGTTAATAGGCAGCAGCTCTACTGCATTGATCCCCAAATTTTTTAAATATGGTATCTTTTCAATAAATCCCAAATAAGTCCCTGGATTTTTAACGCCTGATGATTTGTGCGCTGTTAAGCCTTTAAGGTGAACTTCATAGATTATTAACTTTTCCAGCGGAATATTCGGTTTTTTATCTTTTCCCCAATCAAACTTATCATCTATAACAACAGATCTTGGAGCAATATGCGTATTATCTCTGCTGTCGTAGGATAGATCCCTCTCATTTGAATTTACGTCATAACCAAACAATAAATTATCCTTATTCATGAATTCCCCATAAAACGCCTTCGCATAAGGGTCACACAGCAATTTATTTTCATTAAACCGCATACCTTCTTGCGGAACATAATCTCCTCTTACTTTATATCCATACAATTGTCCGGCTTTAATATCCCGAACAAAAACGCCCCATATATCATTATCACCTTTCTCAAGTTTTATAATATCAGTCGGGTCACTTTTAAAAGGGTCAAATAATAACAAAAATATCTCTTTTGCATATTTAGAATAAATTGAAAAGCTTACGCCATCATTTCCTAATATAGCGCCTAAAGCATCATTTTTACGTCCTGATAATATTTTATTAGTTGTTTGAGCTAAGTTCATTTTTATAAATCCAGATAATTTCTTGTGATCTTTTTTAGTTGGTCTTAAAATTATTCAGCACATGCTGAATACCCCTTAAAGGAATAAGTATCCAGTCAGGCCTGTTATTCAATTCATATCCTAATTCATATATAGCTTTATCCAAAAGATATATCTGAAGAAGATTTTTAAATTCAACATCATTTTTAGGCAAAAATTCCGCCGGGCCTATTGTCTCAAAATATGATCTTACGAAAATATTGCTTACATATAAATACCAATATTCTGCCGCCGATTCCAGCAATGAAAAATCTTCTTCCCTGATAGACTTATTAAGGAATAAAGTCGCATAAGAGGCATAATGAAAAGACCGCAGCATGCCTGCAATATCGCGTATAGCTGACCTTTTAAGCCTTCTCTCGCTTAACGGGCGTGCTGGCTCACCTTCAAAATCTATGATAATAAAATCTTTTCCAGTAAAAAGCACCTGCCCTAAATGATAATCTCCATGAATACGTATTTTTTTGGCAGAGTATTTAGTTTGCATAATCAGCTTCAGTCTTTGTATAATTTTTTTCTCAGCTGATAATACAATCTCCGCTTCTTTTTGTAGGCCTTCTGGTAATCTGCTCATATTATTTCTTAACAAATTCAAAACAAATCTTTTTTGGCTTCCCATAGCCTGAAATACAGAACGTTGATATAACAATGAAAATGATTCAGGAGTAAAATCAATGTTTTGCGAATCATCTGAAAGGTTGATATGCATTTCTCCTGTGCGTTGCCCTAATTTTTTTATCATTTCAAGATATATCACATCGATTAATTTACCTGTTTCATTAAGTCTCATCTCTTTGTATTGTTGTGCCGGGACTTTGGCTGACCTCTCCTCTTTTGCCTCCTTTTTGCTGGAAAGCACCCGGTCAAAATAAGTCTTAACGTAGTCTAAAGTATATTTCCACGCGTCAGATTCAATAGGAATAAATCTCTGAAGCAAGCATATTGACATAGGCTCTTTTTTTGAATTCCTATATTCAATATGCCCTACATAAAAGGGTGTATTTTTACAGTTCTTTTTTTCTGCCAGAAACTTTGTTATTTCAATATCAGGATTGATTCCCTCTTCCAGCTTCCTGAATAATTTCATAAAGAATATGTTTTCATATAATACTGATGTATTGCTTTGTTCTGCTTTAAGCAAATGGGATGAAAGATTGCCGTTATTCTCCTTAAGCAAAGAAAGTGACTTTTTACCTGGGCATCCAACTAATTGGCCTGAATCAGTAGTAATTGTTTTCCTGCGAGCAATAATATCAAGCAATACCTGATGTAGCTGTGTATTATATGCGCCATCATACAAAACACCTTCTCTCTTGTTAATCAATAATCGGCATATGATACTTTGGGGAAATTCTTTGGCAAGATTATTATTATCCCTCAGAAAGCTAAAAGAAAGAGGCAATAAATAAGTTTCCACTCCCCCGGAGGAATAACTTATATTAACAAGCAATAAACTGGATAATTGAGTTTTATTATCAAGCCTGATCTGTTCAGCTACTCTAATTGTTCGAACATTACGGGATTTACCTCCGAACCAGCGGCACTCTTTAAAATATTGAGGCAGAATTTCAGATTCCAATATGCGCATATTTTTAAGGTCAAATATTTCTTCCCAAGACTTTTCTAATTGTATTTTAGGTGTTTTCATCAATATTTTTTTAGATGATGTTACTGGCTTCTTCAATAAGAACCAAAAATGGTTATGCGGGCCTAAGGTAACAGTGTAAAGGCTGTCCTTTATAATAGAAAAATTGTTTTGGCTAAATACCTCTTCAGGAGTAAATCCTTTATATTCTTTCAGGTCAAGATCAACGGTTTGCGAGAATCTTGACAGATTAATTACTATCAAAATGCTTTCATTCTTGAATTCTCTGATAAAGCATAGCACTTTTGAGTTATCTGGATATAAAAATTTAATGCTGCCCTGGCTAAAAGCCTTAAATCTTTTTCGTATGGCAATAAAGCGTTTCATCCACCATAACAGCGATGAAAGATTATTGTCCTGTGTTTCGACATTAACTGTTTCATAGTGATATTCAGAATCAATTGTTACCGGCAGATAAAGCTGCTGCGGGTTAGCTTTTGAAAAACCGGCGTTTCGGTCCGGGCTCCATTGCATTGGCGTTCGCACGCCGTCCCTATCTCCCAGGAAATGATTATCACCCATACCTATTTCATCGCCATAATATATTATAGGTGTTCCTGGCAATGAGAAAAGAAGAACGTTCATAAGCTCTATTTTGCGCCTATTGTTATTCAGCAGAGGAACAAGCCGTCGCCTGATACCTAAATTGATCTTAGACCTTGCATCCGTTGCATAAGCACGATACATATAGTCACGTTCTTCATCCGTGACCATTTCTAACGTCAGCTCATCATGGTTTCTTAAAAATATTGCCCATTGACATAGCCGCGGCATCTTTGGTGTCTGTTCAAGTATATCAATAATAGGAAACCTGTCTTCCATTTGAACGCTCATGTACATTCTAGGCATAAGAGGAAAATGAAATGCCATCTGGCATTCATCCCCTGAACCAAAATATTTAACTGCATCTTCAGGCCATTGATTAGCTTCTGCAAGAAGCATGCGATTCTTGAATTTACTGTCAACGTGCTTTCTCAACTTTTTCAAAAATTCATGAGTCTCGGGCAAGTTCTCACAGTTCGTACCTTCTCGCTCAAAAAGATATGGAACAGCATCCAAGCGAACACCATCCACTCCCAATGAGAACCAGAAATCAGCTACTTTGAATATTTCTTTCTGAACGCTGGGATTATCAAAATTCAGGTCAGGCTGATGTGAATAGAATCTATGCCAGTAATATGATTTGGCATCTTCTGACCACGACCAGTTTGAAAGCTCAAAATCCTTAAAAATAATCCGGGCATCCTTATACTTTCTCCCGTTTGAACTCCATACATAAAAATCACGATAACTTGAACTTTCCTTTGCTTGCTTAGCCCTGGTAAACCATGGATGCTGGTCTGAGGTATGATTTATAACTAACTCTGTGACTACCCTTAATCCTCGTTCATGCGCTTCTTTTAAGAACTCCTTAAAGTCCTTTAATGTACCATACTGCGGATGGACATCATAGTAGTCTGAAATATCATAACCATCATCTTTTAACGGCGAGGGATAAAACGGAAGCAACCAAATAACTGTTATGCCAAGATTTTTTAAATAATCCAGCTTCTGTATGAGCCCTTTAAAATCACCAATGCCATCTTCATTACTGTCACTAAAGGTTTTTACATGTAACTGATAAATTATTGCGTCTTTATACCACAAAGGATTATTTTCAATATTAATGCGTTGAGAGCTCATTAAAAAATACTTTCTCTACGTAAAACAGTCGGATTTTGTTACAGGATTATATGTTCTGCTTTATAGTTATAATATGCGCTGGCGATCGCTGAGGGTCTAATTTAATATAACTGGCATAACCTTTCCAGATATATTTATCCCCGTTCAAAAGATCAATAGCTGAATATGGTCGTTCTTTATCAATACCCAGCTTATCAAGAGGCACTTGCAAACTGCCGCTCTGGGTATTATAAGGATCAAGGTTCACTACAACTAAAATAATATTTGAAAGGTCTTCTGTTGTCTTATAATAGCTCAAAATACAATCATTATTGATCTCGCAAAACTGTATGTTCCTTGTAAATTGCAAAGCAGGATTAGTTTTACGAATATTATTTAGCCTCGATAAAACATTTTTCAAATGTCCTTTTTGATTCCAATCCCAATGTTTTACTTCATATTTCTCGGAGTTTAAATATTCTTCCTTCCCTTCAATAGCTTCGGAAACACATAATTCAAAAACTGGTCCGTATATTCCATAATTAGAAGAAAGCGTCGAAGCCAGAACAGCCCTCATTATAAAAGCAGGCCACCCGCCATATTGCAGGTGTGGAGGCAATATATCAGGAGTATTTGGCCAAAAATTAGGGCGGAAATATTCTGCTATATCTGTCTTTGTTAGCTCTGTCAAATAATCAATAAATTCGAATTTTGTATTACGCCAAGTAAAGTATGTATAAGATTGTGTAAAGCCTCCTTTTGCAAGCCTATACATTATATTAGGCCGAGTGAATGATTCAGATAAAAATATTGTATCAGGATATTTATTTCTGATATCCAATATAAGCTCATCCCAAAAAATAAAAGGCTTTGTGTGAGGATTATCAACCCTAAAAACACGTATTCCTTGATCTATCCAGAACAAAACGATACTTTTTAATTCTTCCCGAAGGTTATCAATGTCACTGGTCTCAAAATTGATCGGCAGAACATCTTCATATTTCTTGGGCGGATTTTCAGCATATTGGACTTTACCATCAGGTCGCCATTTAAACCACTGGGGATGTTCTTTTACATACGGATGGTCAGGGGAACATTGATAAGCAAGGTCTAAGGCTATTTCAATATTAAATTCTTTTGCCTTATTAACAAAATGCTTGAATGACTCTAAAGTGCCTAATTGAGGGTGAATTGATTTATGCCCTCCTTCTTCTGAGCCAATAGCCCAAGGGCAACCAGGGTCATTTTTTTTGCATTTAGCGGAATTATTCTCACCTTTCCTGTTAGTTTTACCAATAGGGTGAATGGGAGGAAGATAAATAATATCAAATCCCATTCGTTCAATTTCAGGAAGCAATTTCTCACAGTCTTTAAATGTACCATGCTTTCCAGGCTGTGAACTCCAGGAGCGCGGGAACAATTCATACCAGCTGCTAAATCTCGCTAATTTTCTATCAACATTGATCTTTAATTCCTTGCTATATTTAGCACGTTTAACAGCATCTATATTCTTCTGCATTATATGTAGCAGCTCTTCCTTCAAAAGTATCGAAGAAAGAACTTTGATGTCTTCACTGGCATGCAACTGCTCTAGATATGAATTAATTATTTTCAGTGCAGTTTTTTCCTTAATCCTTTTTGCAGTAGTCTCAATAAACTGGATTCCTATCTTTAAATCTACAAAGATATCCTGCTGCCCCGCGGAAACTTTTTTTCCAATGTCCTTTTGCCAAGTGCTAAAGTCATCTATAGATGCACGTATGGCATATACATAATCTTCCTCTTTCTTTATATGAAATGATCCCATCCAATGATCATTTCCCATGGGCTTCATATAAACTTCGCTCCACGCGCCTTCCTTGACTGTCCGGTAAAGAAGCACGGCTGAGAGCTCATCGTGCCCATCTGCAAAAATATTAGCTTTTACAACGACACTTTCCCCAACAGTCCTTTTGATTGGAAAAGCCCCTCCATCGATCTCTGGCGAGATCTTTTCGATCATAATGCGCTCTAGGCAATTAACCATTTTATTGGGCTCTATCTTTTCTGCTTTAGAATTTATTGATGTCATTCACGTCTCCATATATCAAGATTTGCCATGATCATTTAGCTTATTTATTTTCTAAAAATATTTTATCTGCTAGTTTTATAATATCAAAAGTTGTAATTATACCTAAAACCTTTTTTTTGTCATCTACAATCACAACCGAACTAATTTCATGAGAAACGATCGAATGAATAGCATCGCCAACCGTATCATTCACTTTAAGGGTATAAACTTCTTTTGTCATAACATACTTAAGAATATATGCGTCAAGCACTTCTTTACTGTAATAAGCATTACCGTCAAGTATTTTACTTCCGTCAAATGAAAGCGTCTTTTCAACAATCTTTCTTGGGGAAACTAATTTATATAGGTCCTTTTGCGTTATAATGCCAACCAGTACGCCTTTGCTATCAACAATGGGCAAATGCCTTACATGCTGATTAACAAACATTTCTTCAACTTTGCTAAACGGAGAATTAACTTCCAATGTTTTAGCAGGTGAAGACATGACATCACCGGCCTTTGTCTCATTCAAAAGCATTCTTGTTGACCCCCTATTAAATTCCCTGTTCATTGCGTACCTCCCTAAATAAATTTTAAATTAAACTACAATATTATCATTGATTCAAAATTTTTCTCGAGCAAATTGGTTTTTCTTTTTAATCTGCTCTTCAATTTTAAATTATTATACCACGCTTAATCAAAACGACCATAGATATTCAGACGAATTACTCTACAATTCAACACTTTACAATCATTTTGCTATTTTTTAGCTTTATATCTTAATACAAAAAAGAGCCAGCAATCTAAACCACTGGCTCTTTCTTCATCAATCTAAATTCCCTGTTCTACTTCTTTTCCTTTTTCGCTTTTTTCTGCTTGTTTCCCTTATCCTTATCCTTCTTACCTTTATCTCCCATTTTGTCTCTCCCTTCTATTTATTAAAACCGTTTGAACACTTTTTAATTTACATCAAGAATATTTTTATGACAATTTCAACAACTCAGTTTTCCAATTTTATTTATATTTGTTTAGGAATAGATCATATCCATTTCTTTTTCTTGAAAAAGAACAGCATCCCAAAACCGACACAAGCCATCAGCCCCAATAAAACAAAATATCCATACTTCCATTTAAGCTCAGGCATGTATTCAAAATTCATTCCGTAAACCCCGGCCATAAAAGTCAGGGGTATAAATATGGCAGCAAAAATTGTCAAAACCTTCATTATCTCATTCATTTTATTGCTTATACCTGAAAGATAGCTGTCATGGATCCCAGAAAGCATATCCCTGAAAGAATCTACAGTATCCATAACTTGTATTGTATGGTCATAAACATCCCGCAAAAAAAGGCCTGTTTGTTTCTTGATCAATTTAGACTCGTTTCTCTGGAGTCCGCTGACAACCTCCCTTAAAGGCCAGATCTGTTTGCGCAAATAGATCATATCCCTTTTTAAACTATGGATCTTTCTTGCGATTAAATTAGAAGGATTAATCATAACCTCCTCTTCCAGGTTTTCAATATCTTCACCTCTTTTTTCAAGGACAACATAATAATTATCGACAACTGAGTCTAATAGCGTATACGCTAAATAATCTGTTCCCATAGTGCGTATACGCCCCTTATAGTCTCTAATTCTTTGACGTATCGGGTCAAATACATCACCTTCTTTTTCCTGAATAGATATTACAAAATTTTCCCCCAATATAAGACTAATTTGCTCATCTACGATATCATGAACTTTATCGTTAAAATAAATCATTCTAAAGACTATATAAATATAATCTCCATAGTCTTCCATCTTAGGACGTTGCCCCGTGCTAACAATATCTTCCAAAACTAGAGAATGGACGCCATATATATCGGAGATCTTTTTAATAACGTTTGAATCTATTCCCTCAATATTTATCCAGGTAACAGTTGACGACTCTTTAAAAGGTAAACATTCCTCTACCTGTTCAACTTCTCTTTCTTGAAAAACTTTAGTATCATAATCAAACACTGTAATCATTGCTTTGCCGTTAGAATTCTGCGTATCTAAAACTGTACCAGGTGGATGGCCAATGGTTTTTTTCTTTCTATATAATTTTGACATTTTAATCTCCTGTAGTTTTCTGTAAAATAGTTTATTTGTCACCAATCCCAGGATTTTCTTCCGACCAAGAATCCAATTATAAAACCAATGATCATAATAAAAGGGATAAATATAATACGGGACATGCTGATCTTCCAAAATAATATTTGCATTGATAAGACCTGTGTATTCTGGGCCAAAATAATAACAAAAATAATCCCTAAAATTAATAAAATGATTTTTTTGATAGTCATTATCTATCCTTAGATAAATTTACTGTTTTTGCTCACCCACATTCCCTCGCTTGACGATCCCCCTTAAAAGCCTTCCTAAAATATCAGCTCCGGTAATAATGCGCTTCTCATCACTCCAGTACAAAATGATATCATTATCTACAACATCATCATCTTCATGCTCAGGCCTGACCTTAAATTCTAAAATAACCTCTCCGAGCTTTGTTCCTTTGCGGGTCACTATGATCGGCCTATGGCAGTAAGTGTACGTGCTTTTTACTTCCTTTGCATACATCGCATCACGAAGAAATTGATCTGCGTTTAAAACAAAAACCGGATAATCACTTTCATTAGTTATAACAACCCATTTTTCTTGAGATACATGCAATTTTTGAAGAAAAACATTGTCAAACTCTTTATCAAAAGATGGAAACACAGGCAGCCCTTTTTCTGATGACATCAATTTAATAATGCTTTTAGGATTAATTCGCTCCCCTTCTTCCTCTATGTTAATATCATCAAGTGTTAAAAAATTCACAGCGCCTAAACTTTCAAGTCGGGCAAGGTCAGTTATTCCTGACTCGGCATGTTGCTCAAGCAAGACTTTGATCTCTTTTTCCTTAAAAAAAACAACCAATTCTTTGCCCAGCCACCTGTCCAGCAAAAAGCCAGTCGGTTTAGCAATAGGATAAAGCAATATTTGGTAAAATTTTAAGGCCGGTACTAATACCGAGCTTGCCTTTAATGCATGCCTTGCAAAATAAGCCTGAGGCATAATTTCCCCAAATAATGTTATGCCAACAGTGGCAAACAAGAAAGCCCCTATACCGGCAAGTATAGAATCGCTTATTAGCGCCAAAAGGACATTGCTACTCACATTCCCCCACAATATAGTTGCAAGCAAAAAGTGCGCATCTTTTCTTAAATTCAATATTCTCAAAGCATCCTTATTGCCTGTTGCAGCTTGCACTTCTAACCTAAGCCTGCTTACTCCAAAAAAGCCCAGATTAAGGCCGGAAAACATAGCAGACTGCATTAAACATATACCAATTCCTACAAATTTTAATATCAACGAATTAAACTCCTTTAAAATTTAGATCAAAACTTTTAACAAACATTTATCCTGATTATTAACTTAAGAATTAAAATGACTTCTTGAATTTTAGAAGTAATTGGCTCTCAGTTTTACTGTTATCTGGTTGATTATTTTCATACTGTTGCTTGAGCTCTTTTTGGGCCTCTAAAGATAAAGCTTCTGTAACTTTATATTCTCCACCAATCTTTTGTATTATATCAGCCTTCGTTTCATTTTTATTTTTTTCTTCTATTTCATATTTTCCCTCCAATTTGTCGGACAAATCTTTTGTGACTGTAACACCCTTGCTTTCTGCGTCATACTTAATTGATACTGTCTTTAATCCAAACTTTTCAGCGAAATTACTACCTTGGCCGCCAAATATGAAATAATCAATAAAATCTTTGGCTATATCTTTTGAAACCACTCCTTTATCTAGAATGTCCTGAGTGTTTCTCCATGTTTTATTCGTAGCAAGAGCAAGCAGAAGCCTGTCTTTTTCCATCGGAGGGTCTGATTTAAGCTGCAGGTCAGGTTTGTCGAATGAACCTTTTAATGCAATTGACAATTTAATACTTTCAACTTGTGATGTTCCGTTTATGTCAAAGCCTGGCTTTTGTGGGTCGCCTGAAAACATTATCTTGCTTGGTTTTAAACTTACAATTGCAGTTCTCTTACCTCTAATCGTTCCATTCTGCAATGTTATATTACCATAAAGACCTTTAATATTATTTTCTTCTTTTATGATCAAATTAAGCGTTCCAGGTGAATTTATCAGAGAAAAGCCGTCTTTATCGATTTTATTAACAATAAATTCGCCCTCGAACTGCGGTTCTCTTAAATCCCCTTTGATCCTAATGTCAATTTCAGATAAATCACCACTTACTTTTTTCAACTCACTTGATTCTATTAAAGATTCGACCTCACTTAAGGATATAGTTTTGGAATAAACATTAAAATCCAAAACGCCTTTATCGAGAGTACCGTAAACTAAAATCGGGTCAGCGTTTGGCAATAAAAGCCTAGCGTTTTCTAATGACCCGGATATGCCTTCCATAGAAAGAGCGTCAATGTTGATACTAATTTTTTGAATTTTTAATACATTTGGCTTTGGCAGCATCTCCAGATCTTCCATTTCAACATTTTCATAGACCATGCCGCTGATAAAACTTCCTTCATTCTTTTTCCAGACTATTTCTTTTTTTTCGGAAATGCTTCTGGATATTTTTTTAATAACATATGCAGTTCCTATTTTTGTAAATAAAATTACCCCCCCTGCTGCGATAACTGCAAAAAAGATAATCGCCAAAACAATAAAATATACAATAAATTTTCTGGATTTACCTGCCATAAATGTTTATCCCTTGATCACTTCCTGGTAGATTCTATCTTTCCCTTTTCGTTTTGCTTTATACATAAGCTCATCAGCTTTTTTTATTGCAAATTCAGCAGAATTAGGAGGAAAAATAAAAGAGGCTAACCCAATACTGAATGTAACAGGCCAGTTATTCTCTTTCATCTTTGTGATCAACTGATTTTTAATTCTGGTAATTGTCTCAAAAGCTGCCAAGCTTGAGGTTTCCGACAGTAAAATAACAAATTCATCCCCTCCCAATCTGGCAACCATATCAATATCAATCCTACTTTTTTGGATATTATCCATGTCACGGTACAAATCGGCAGCAGATAGAATATTGAGAAACCCAGTTTATAGCCGGACAGGTACTCCAAAATTCCTATGATCGCAACAATAATCACCCCAAGAACCAAAGTGATCACTTTTTGTTCTTCTACCTTTTTTTTAGCAATGTCAAATATCTCTCTATAGTGCATCTTCATCCTCTAAATGCAAATCATTCTTTTAAACTTTTTTCACTTATTCTTTTACCTATCTTATTATCTTTAAAAACGACCGTTCTATAAGGATATGGGATTTCAATGCCTTCTTTATCAAACTCCTCTTTAACAGTTTTGTTTAAATCACACACAATTTTAAATACAGTTGGAGCATCTTTTCCCCAAACCCATGCGCGCAAATTAACAGAAGAATCTCCAAATCCCATTACTCTAATAGTAACCAAGTCAACATTCTCTTCTTTTTCTTCGAAAGTTCTATTATCATAATAATCAGGATGTCTAATAACAGCATTCCTGATAATCGAAATAGCTTTATTTATATCCGAGTCATAACTGATCCCGACCTCAAAGAACTTACATGTTTTTTCCTCAATTATGTTAGCATTTTCAATTATATCAGTACTTATCACTGAATTAGGAATAATAATCCTCTTGTTCTCAAAAGTACGCACAATCGTATGCCTTAAGGTAATATCTTCAACAACACCGACTATTTCCTTACCTATGAGCTTTATCCTGTCACCAATACTAAAAGGTTTAAACAGCGCGATAAAAATACCGCTTACAATATTAGCGAACGCGTGCTGGGATGCAAACCCGATAATAAGGGCTAAAACTCCTGAACCTGCAAAAAGAGAAGCAGCTAAAGTCCGGAATGCCGGGACAATGTAAAAAGCCAAAAGAATACCGAAGAAATAAATAATACCAACAACAAAATGCATGAAAAACTTAATACGTGTCTCATCACCTTTCATGAAGTTCTCATTCTTCCGAGACTTTTTCTTCATTATCCTTCCCATAGTTAATGTGGTTATCAAAACAATAATGATCGCGATCGCACGATATAAACCTTCAATATAAACATTGTGTTTTAATAGTTCCATCTAATATCTTCCTTTTTTAAGGATTAAAACCCTCTATGATAATGAAATAATTTGTCCCTTTATTCAAATATTTAATTTATAAAAACACAAAGATCAACGCTCCAGCCAAATACCGTACAAAAACAATAAAGATTATTTTTCTTAGCTACCAGCTAAAATCTATTTTTCCTTGTTCATAACTACTACTCCTGCTGCAGATCCTATCACAAGCAGGCTGCCGACAGTGCCGACACAATAAGCAACAAACTCCCAAATAAAAGAATCTTTCGGGTAGATGTTAATATCATACATGCCTATAGCTGCTGCCGTCAAAGGAACATTATCCACAATATTGTTGTAGTAACATCGCCAACGGCATTAGCGGCGATAATGATCATGCATGCAAATATCAAGCGGTTTTCCCCTTTTGGCAATAATTTCTGCAAAAGAGTTGCCATAATGATAGAAGTGGGTACATTATCCAGGAATGATGAAATAAAAAAAGTTATTATTGATATTATCCATAGCAAAGCTACAGTGTTCTTTGCTTTTTTTCAATTGAGATACGAACCGAAAGCCATGATAAGAATCCACTATTTCAACAATGGTCATAGAAACCATGAGAAAAAACAGTATCTGAGCAATATCTGCCAAATGGCAGTTAAGCTAATTTATAATAACCGTGTCCTGGTGCAATCTATATACTAAAACGGCACCCCAGCAAAATACTGCAAGCAAAACAGCAATTGCCACTCTATTGATTTTGACTTTTTGCTCTAGGGCAATTAATAAGTATCCAATAAGGGTTATTGATGAAAGCATTATAGTTATTTATTTATTATTTTCTACTTTTTATCCTCTAACAATAACATAAAAAACATACAACAAATATAAAGCTACAAAAATAATCCCTTCAGGCCTGTCAAGTTTATGTTTTTCCCAAGTGAACATAAATAAAAACAGTAGCAGGCTGGCAAATACTACAATCCCGATATCAAAATTAAAACTGCCCTGGAATGGAACAGGCTTTATTATTGCAGTGATGCCAAGAATGAAAAATATGTTAAAAATGTTAGACCCGACAACATTACCTATTGCGATTTCGGGATTCTTCTTGATAGCAGCTACAACAGAGGTAGCTAATTCCGGCAACGATGTTCCAACAGCGACAACAGTCAAGCCGATAAGCTTTGTACTAATATTTAGTTTTTGTGCTATAAAAACAGCAGCATCAACTATCCATTTACCACCTAAAGTCAAGCCTATTAAACCCAACACTATAAAAATTATTGAATGAAATACTTTCTTCTGCCTAGTTGTGACATAATCATCTATTCCCTCTATACTTTTAGCAATACTGAAAGAGTAATATAAAAAAACAATAAAAAACAATAACAGTATTGCTCCGTCTATTCTGCTTAATACAGAATAGCTCTGTTTGTCAATAATCTGGTCATTGGCTAGAACCGCAACTAAAATTGCAGCTAGCAAACTTAACGGTATTTCTTTCCATACTGTACCTTTTGAAACAAAGAGTGGATAAATAATTGATGAAATCCCGAGTATAAGAAGAACGTTCGCTATATTGCTGCCCAAAATATTCCCAATAGCAATATCAGTAGTCCCCTTTATAGCAGAAAGCACATTTACAGATAATTCCGGGGCAGAAGTTCCAAAGGCTACAACTGTTAGCCCGACTACAAGGTCCGAGACCTTTAATCTTTTTGCCAAGCTTGAAGCACCATCAACAAGAAGATCAGCCCCTTTAATTAGAAGGACAAAACCGCCTATCAACAATATATATTGCATTAACTTAACTCCTTTTTAAAACTGCTTTATAAATTTTCAAATTCTATAGCGCTGCTTTGTTTATAGTAACATTTTTTCCAATAACCTTTTTTAAAATACCAAAACATTGTGATCCCCTGGCATATATCTGAAACATTTATGCCAACCCACAAACCATTTGTCCCAAGCTTAAGAACAATGGCGATTAAATATGCCACACCAATTCTGAACCCTAACTGAAATATTCCTGTCATTACCGCCGGGGCCAATGTGTCTCCGGCACCGTTTATTCCCCGCCCCAATATCAAAGCCGAAGCTAAAAACGGAAGCGTGACCGCTATATACCTCAGGAAACTGCTTCCTATTTGGACTACTTCAGGATGGGTGTTAAATGCGCTTACTATGCTTTTTGCAAAAACAAAGAAGATAATTGCAACCGGGAAAACAATATACTCATAATATAATAGGGTCTGTTTTCCTGCCTCTTCAGCCCTGTCAGGGTGCCCTGCCCCCATATTCTGTCCAATGATCACCGAACAGGCGATGCCCATTCCCAGCCCAAGCATCATGATTGCCATCCTGATTTGCGTCACAATACCAAATGCGGCTATGCATGTATCTCCATAGGAAGCAACTAAATGTATTAAAAGAAGGATTGATATCTGTCTCAATAATACTTCAACAGAAGCAAAAACACCTATCTTAATGATCCTTACGATCAATGTAATATTAACTTTTAGGATCGCTTTTCGAAAATGCAAAGTCGAGTGGCCGAACAATAAATGCCATAAAAGCATGCATACCCCGGCACATTCGCTGATAATAGTTGCAATCGCAGAGCCCGCAACTTCCATTCTGGGAATAAATCCCCACCCGAAAATAAATATAGGGTCAAGGGCAATATTGAGCAGATTTGCAAACACCAGAACTTTTAGCGGAACAACAGCATCTCCCGATCCTCTTAGTGCCTGACTAATGCCTATAAATAAAAAAATAAAAATAGACCATATAAAATTTATTTTTAAGTATTCTGAAGCCGCAGGGATGATCGCAGGAGTGGCTCCAAACAATCGCAAAAGCCATGTTGTACAGAATAGTCCAATAATGATCATGGCGAACGTACAAACAGCGCTTATGATAACAGTTTGAAAGAGCACGCTGTCAGCATTGTCATAATCGTTTTTTCCTACAAAATGCGCGATCAAAGCTGTTGAGCCTGATGAAATACCCATCGCTAACATTATTATGACAGCAAGTATAATGTCCGAGATTGACAGTGCAGCAACCGCAATATGCCCAAGCTTTCCAACAAAAAACAGGTCTGCCAAAGCAAATAAATTCTGAAGAACCGCACCTATCATCATTGGAATTGCCAATTTCCATATAGAAGAACGCAGCGAACCTTCAGTTATACTGCCATTAATTTTACGGGACCTTTGATTGCTCATAAAAAATTCCTATAAATAATTATCCTGTTTCAAGAAACTAATTATAGGTTAAGGAAAAAGCTGTTGCAAGTAATTAACATTCAATAGTTTAAATTATTCAGGTATATGCTAAAAAATGTATTTACGGACTGCCAATGTTAAGGCGACGTCATTATGTCCTACGTTTTTTGCATTTGTTATATAAAAATTTAGTTAGATTTAAAAAAAATATGATCAAATTAAAACTTAAGATTGTATTTTGATAAAAAAAGCGCCATGAATTTCTTCACAGCGCTTTAATATCTTATATTTTTTTGTTCACTCACGCCAAACAAATAAAATAAAAGTCAAAGTTATACCAACCAAATACAATGCTATCGTGCTCTTTATAAAATACGGGTAACTCATTAATATCAGCCCCAGTATCATTGGCCTGAATTCAGAATTCTTTTTCCCATATACGAAAGCGACAAAACCAATGCTCCCGAAGAAAATACCGCCTATTAATCCCCACATGGAGAATCCCATAATAAGGCCATTGCCGGTCGTTTCACTTTGGCTATAAATTTCAGCTACTTGCCCAAGTAATTCCTGAGTGTTCTGACAATAGCCAAATGATGCGAATATAATAAGGACTGCTGCTATTATGAGGACTATCTTCACTTGTAAACACCTCTAAAAAGCTATCTATTATGACGGTTAGCTTTTCGTTCTTTAATCTTGAATTTTTTAGATGCTTTTTCTTCCTCAGACATACTATCCATTTTGGTTCTTACTTCATGCACTTTCGCTTTCCTTGATTCTTTTTCTTCTTTTGATAAAAAGCCCCATTTAGCTCTGCGTTCCTGCGCCTTAGCTTTCTTTTCTGCCTTTTCTTCCTCTGTCAGGCCTTCCCACTTGTCTTTGGCCTCCTGCATCTTTGCTTTCTTTGCTGTTTTTTCTTCTTCTGACAAACCCTGCCACTTTTCTTTGGCTTCCTGCATCTTTGCTTTCATTGATGATCTTTCTTCGTCTGACATGCTGTTCCATTTAGCTTTCCTTGCCTGCCAGCGTTCCGTCATTTGTTGCTTTTGTTCAGCTGTCGCGTTCTCATAACGACTTCTAAGCTGCTCATTATTTTTTAGGGCTTCTTCAAAAGTATTGACCATAGTATCTTCATATGATTCCGTATCAGAAATATCAGACAGCTCCTGCGAATAACATTTGTTTGTAAACAGCATCATCAAAAAAGCAAAAACGATCATTAATTTGACAGCTAGTCTTATTACTTTCATTTTTCACCTCATTTTCCAAAATTTTAATTTACATTATTTACTTTAATTTACGCATATTCTGGCCCAGTTCATCCAAGATCCAAACTTTTTCTAATTTTCCTTCAAACTCAGTATATACATATATTTTACCCGTGCTGCGGTCAAATATCCTTATAGCATTGCGGTCAGCAGAAAACTCTACTTGGCTCCAATCTGTTTCTTGTTTTGAAAATGTTCTGAAGACCAACGCCACAAAAATAAAAACAAAAACAAATATCATAGTAATAGAATGTCGCTTTTTTATTTTTATCATAATTAAATCTCCTTTTATGAATTGTTTCACTGCTTCCAAAAATTCATGCTTGTGATTGTTAATTTTTAAAAAGAGTTTTTTTATAGGTATTTAATTTCATCGCATCTAATATTCAAGATTTTCATAACCATGCTCAATCATTTGAATTATGATACTCCACACATATTCAAAACACAACAAAAAAACAAAAGAATAAGAATAAAATAAGGGGACAGTCCCCAAATGGGGACTGTCCCCTTTGTCTTTGTTATTGACTTTTACTATATTATTGAATATGATTACAACATTAAAATTTATAATCCATTATTAATATCTTATTATGGCAATCTTTAGACGCATACTTTTTTACCTTTTTGTGCTAATTTACATAATTGGCTGCCCGCTTACCATTATGTATATTTTGGGACGGGTGATCAATCCCGAGACACAGAAAGTTGTCGGCAAAGGCCTTATTTACATTTCCAACTTACCTCCATCAACCACTATTTACATAAACAATGTGATCCAAACTGAACAAACTCCAACAATCATTCGTGGATTGCCTGAAGGCAATTATACTATCAAACTTTTTAACGAAAAATATCTTCCATACGAAAAAACTGTTCACGTTGAAGAGAAAAAAGCAATAGCCTTAACCCGCATTTTACCTGTCCCGAAAGAATGGAAAAAAGACTTTTTATCTAAACTGCCTTTCGATGATCTGATTCCAATTGAAGACACAGCATTCGTATTGGCCCGTAGAGGCCCTTTGGTTAAGGACCTTTTCATCTTTAAATTATCCGAAAGTTTTCAGCAATCCTTGCATGCCGATGCTATCATTCCTTCAAAAGTATCATCTTTTAGACCTCTTTTAAATAATGATTCAATTTATTCCAAAGCAAAAGTTTTAAAGATCTTTACTGTCAAGGGAAGCAATATTTGCATCTTAAAGATAAGTGCAGATAAAAATACTTTATTTCTATGGATCAATCCCAAGAACAGTGACTCTATAATAGCTGATATAACCGCTTTATTCCCTGATGAGCCAGATCAAATTTTATGGGATCCTGATGAAGATAAAATTTTCTTTTCACTTCAAGATAACCATATAAACCGCCTTAACATACAGGACAAGGCCCTTTATCCAAAGATCATTAATAATGTCCGCTCTTTTAAAGTAAAAAATAAAGAAATCTACACATTGCTTCAGGACTCAGCTTTAAGAAAATGGGATTATAAAGGGGTTGAGCAAGACTCACACTTAAATAACGCATCTATCCAGCCTCTTACCGACAGCAAAGAAGACATAACTCCTTCTGTTAAGATCAAGGATACTGTTTTATTCCTTGACCATAACGGAAAACTTTTAATAAATCATTCTCCTTTCGAAATACCTGTACAAAACATAAAAGGATTTGATTTTGAGGAAAAGGACAAAAAACTTTTATTCTGGACAAAAAACAAGATCGGCAGCCTCGATATCTTTTCTTCCAAAGCAGTGGACGCCTTGGCAAATAAGAGAGCTGCTTCAATAAATTGGCTTGTCAACGGAAAAAATAACATAACACAGGCATTTTGGGCTTACAAGGGCTCGCATATTTTATATGCTGACTCAGACAATATTTATCTTACTGAAGCGGACATTTTTGATAAACCCGGCGAAGTGGAAATAACAAGCATAAAGAAAAACAGCCATATTTATTATTCTGATATTACGGGTAAATGCTACTATCTTGAGCCCAAGACCTTAAAGCTCGTATCATTAGAAATTATACCTCCCCATTCTATCATCCCTCAGTCTGTTTCTGAGGATATCAACAAACTTGAAGGAAAATAGCACAATGAAATTCCCGTATTCAAAAGAAGGATTATCCGTAAAAGAGCAGAAAATACAGCGCTTTTTTGAAATGTCCCCGGGAATCTTAAGCTGGACTATCCTCCTTTCTTTGATATTACTGTCTTTATTAAAACCCCTTTGGGCAATGATAGCTATTATCGCCTTTGACTTTTACTGGTTGCTCCGTCTTATTTACATGACAATTTTTTTAGTCATTTCATTTCTTCGCATGAAAATGGAAACAAAAGTCAACTGGATGTCCCGCTTCCAGGGGATTGATGATCTTAACCGATACATTGAGAACCTTGATCTTTTCACTAAAACCAGTTTTAAAAATCTCTTATCAAATTATATTCATAAGAAAGAGTTGCTCAATTTAAGAAAATGTGATTCGCTGCCACCTCCTTCTAAAGAAATCTACCACCTTGTAATTTTACCTGTTGCAAAAGAATCGAAAGAAATACTTGAGCCCAGCATCGAAAGCTTACGGTCTCAAAATTTTTCGCTAAAGCAGCTAGTTGTCATTCTAGCCTTGGAAGAGCGCGCTCCAAAAGAGATCAAAGATGCATTAATGAGCCTTGAAAAAACATATAAAAATATTTTTATGGATTTCATAATCATTCTTCACCCGTCTGATATTCCGGGTGAAGCGCGTGTAAAAGGCTCGAACGTTACATGGGCAGCAATAAAAGCCACTGAGTATTTCAGAAAGAAACATATACCACTTGAAAACATCACTGTCTCCTGTTTTGATGCTGATACGATAGTGAACCCTGATTATTTTGCCTGCCTCACTTACTATTTTATGGTCACCCCTTTCAGGCTTCAAGCCAGCTTTCAGCCTATACCTGTTTATCATAATAATATCTGGGAAGTGCCAGGATTTGCACGAGTCATTGAGACAGGCGCATCATTTTTTCAGCTTATTGAATCAACCAATCCTGAGCAGCTTGTTACTTTTTCAAGCCATAGCATGAGCTTTAAGGCACTCGTTGATGTTGATTATTGGCCGGTAGATATGATATCGGATGATTCAGCAATATTCTGGAAATCTTTCATACATTATGACGGTAAATTTTCTGTTGTTCCAATGTATACGACACTTTCAATGGATATTACGATCTCAGATAACATTTGGGAGACAATTCAGAGCATTTATAAACAAAAACTCCGTTGGGCCTGGGGAGTCGAGAATTTCCCGATTTTAATGAGGGCTTTTATAGCTTCAAAAAACATCTCTTTATATGATAAGATCCGCCATGGATTAAAACTTCTGGAAGGCCATATTTCTTGGGCAACGTGGGGATTTATTTTAACGATTATCAGCTGGCTCCCCACCTTTCTAGCAAAAAAGGAATTTATTGGTTCTGTCGTCTATTACAACGCTCCTTACATTTCCGGAATAATCTTCCATCTCGCTTCCATCTCACTGATCATTTCAATTATATTGAGCATATTATTGCTTCCCAAAACAAAAATAAAATATTCTTTCTTAAAGAAATTCTTGTTCGCTCTTCAATGGCTGCTGATGCCCCTTATTTTTGTTTTCCTAAGCACATTACCCGCACTCGACGCACAGACAAGAATGCTGTTCGGAAACCGCCTCGAGTTCTGGGTCGCAAATAAAAGAAGATAATTAAAAGGGGACAGTCCCCATTCGGGGACAGAGCATCTTTTTATTATTTATTTGCCCTGTCCATTTTTAGGGACTGTCCCCTTTATTCTTATTGTTATCTGTTTTATTATATCTTCATAGGCTGGATCAATAAGGCTTAATGCTTTTTTGTACGCAATAACCGCTTCATCCATTTTACCTAAAGATTCGTAAACATTACCAATATTCTCATAAGTCACAGCACGGTCAGGCGCAAGCTCCAAAGTTTTTTTAAACAGAGACAACGCTTCTTTATGATGTCCCAAATTATTTAAAAACCATCCCTTGTTATGATATATCGTTTCATAGTCAGGCTCAGCATCAATGCCTTTATCAAAATATCCAAGAACACCATCTATGATCCCAAGCTCGATCATACATAATGCCCTGTCGTTATAAGCAGCCCCGTCCGTCGGATTATATTTAATGGCATTGTCCAAATATTTTATAGCATTTTCAAAATGTTCATCAATTATTTCAAGTTGTGCGCGAAAGAACATCTGTTCACCTATAACTTCCATTTCCTGGGACATGGTCAAGCCTTTTAGTGCAAGCTTTTTTGCCAGCACCAAATCATTAAAAGTTATAGCATTATCTATCAAACGTCTTAATTGTGTAAATTCAGGATGATTCATAATATTAAATGCTGATGACACATCTTATCACTTGCTCTGTCCCTTTTTAGGGACTGTCCCCTTTAACCTTTAATAATGCAAAGCAAGCCAAACAGTTTTGACTTTTGGATCTGTCCATTCAACACGGTGTTTACAATGCTCAGGAATATGAAGATAATCTCCGGGTTTCATGTTAAATTGATTCACATCTTTTTCAAAAGACAAAATGGCCGCTCCGCTCAATAAAACAACCCACTCATTTTGATCCTGTTCAAGCCATTCTCCCTTTGAAGTACTTTGCCCTTGTGAAACTATGCGCTCCAATCGGAATTTGCCTGTTTCAAGTAGCTGACTAAAAACCTCTTTTGGCAACTGCTTTGAAATTCCTTCAAATAAGTTACCACGTTCTTGTTCCATTGTTGCTCCTATAAAGGGAGGCTGCCCTGTCTGGGAAACACCACTATAGCTTGCTCTGTCCCTTTTTGGGGACTGTCCCCTCAATTCTTTTTGGGGACTGTCCCCTTAATTTAATTCTATCAGGAAAATCAGAAATGATACCGTCAACACCAAGATCCATCATTTTCTTGATATCTTCCGGTTCATTTACTGTCCATACAAAGATCTCGGCATTGCCATCATGCACCATATCAATGTAATCCTTGTCAACAAACTCATGATTTTGAATGATTATGCTTGATTTCAACTTGTTCAGAATATTAAAAGGGTCTAACGGCCTGCTTTCCAAAAGAACGCCCGTTTTAATGTTAGGTGCGGCTGTTTTGATCTCTAGCAAAAGATCGTGCATGAATGATGACACAATGACCTTATCAAGGTCACATTTATAATTTTTTATTTTTCCTGTAATTAAACCGGCAGGCATTCTGGATTTTATTTCAATATTGACACCTATTCTACCCTTTATGAATTCAAGCACTTCATCCAGCGTCGGAACATTTATCCTTACCTTCATCAGTTCCTTTTTAAGACTTAACAGTGTAATATCTTCTATCAGAGTCTTGTCGGGCAATCTTTTATCGTGAAAAACAACGATCTCATCATCAAGTGTCTTTTGCACATCAAGCTCAACATAATCAGCACCAAGTTCAATAGCCTTTTCAAAAGACCTTATCGTGTTTTCTGCCTCATAACCACATGCGCCGCGATGGCCGATTATTATCATTGAAATTCCTTTATTTTTACTTTTCTTTAATCTTTTCCAAAGTCCGGCGTTCTTTTTTAGTGGGACGGCCTGATCCTTTTGGCCTTCGTGGCATCAAGTCCATATTAATAATCTTCAGTCTTTCCAAAGTCTCCTTGGGTGTAATATCCTCTTTGTATTCTAATGACAAAGGTGCACTTACCCGCTTATCAAGACATTGAATAACCTTATACTGCCACTCTATCCCATCCCTTTTAACCATCACAACTTGTCCCGGCATTACCTCTCTTGATGCCTTTACAGGCTGACCATAAACCAAGACCTTGTGCTGTTTACACAATTCAGAGGCCACTTTCCGTGTTTTACAGATCCTAACCCCCCACAACCATTTATCTATCCTAACGGAATTTAAGTCAATATCACCCATCTATTATATAACCTCAAAATATTATTCGTTGGATTTCAACGAATGCTTACAGCGAATTGATTGTACAACTACGTCAAGTTCTTGAAGAAAACGCGATCGGTCACATTTTTGCATCGGAGGTGGCCCTCCTGTTATCTCTCCTGAATCACGAAGCTCTGCCATCAGATTACGGGTTGCAACAGCATCACATATATTATCGTCAGTGAACGATTTTCCGGTTGAACCAATAACACGTGCGCCTTCCTTCAAACACCGGCTAGCAAGCAATATGTCAGCAGTAATAACTATGTCATTCGCTTGAACATTTTCAACTATCCAATCATCGACTTCGTCAAAACCTTCCCCAACGACTTTAAGCTCGATCCACTTTTCATCAGGAACTCTCATCCAGGAATTGGCCACCAATGTAACATTAAGTGAATATCGATTTGCAACACGATACACCTCACTTTTAAAAGGGCACGCATCCGCATCTATAAAAATATGCAACAAATAAAACTCCTAGTTAAGGGGACAGTCCCCATTTGGGGACTGTCCCCTTCATTTATCTATACTGATAATAATTCACTTCTATTGTCCCGTTGTACAATTTTCGCACTTTATCGGGTTTTGCCCTTTTAAAATATTTAGGGAAATTTTTATCTGCCGTTATTATATAAATTGCCCATCCAGGCATGTTTTTAAAAACTGCATTTATGGCATCATAAATACTATGAATATCGCTTTCACGCGACATTTTAATCCCATATGGAGGATTTGATATTATCATTCCATTTTCACAATCGATCTTTAACTCATTTACATCTTGGCGCTTAAATATAATATCATTTTCAACCCCTGCATTTTTAGCATTGATCTTACAGCCCTCTATTCTTTTTCTATCAATATCATAGCCGAAGATCTTCAAATTCCCTGACGGATGAATAGTATTATGCGCACTTTTCCTTGCCTCTTTCCAGAACTTATTATCAATAGCAGACCATTCTTCAGATACAAATTTACGGTTCAGTCCGGGTGCTATATTTCTTCCGATCATTGCTGCCTCAATTAAAATCGTGCCTGAGCCGCACATAGGGTCGATCAGTATTTTATTTTTGTTCCAATAGCTTAAAAGAACGAGCGAAGCTGCTAGATTTTCCCTTATAGGAACATCACCTGTATCAACCCTGTAACCTCTTTTGTGAAGGCCAACACCTGTAGTGTCAATTGTCAGCTGAGCAATGTCCTTTAATATAGAAACCTGAACGACAACCTCCGAACCAGTTTCTGGAAAGTTTTCCTTATTATATTTCTCTTGCAACTCTTTTATAATAGCCTTTTTGACAATAGATTGATTAGCACGGACACTTTGCAAAGTGGATTTTACAGATTTGCCTATGACAGTTATCTTGCTTTCCACATTGATCCAATCATGCCACGGGCAATCTTTTGTCTGGTCAAAAAGGGCATCAAAATCAGCGGCATTAAATTCCTTGACCTTTATAAGCACCCTGTCGGCAGACCTGAGCCAGATATTCAGCTTTGGAATATCGCTCACATCCGCATCAAATTCAAGCTTACCATCCGACGCTATAAAATTCTCAAAGCCAAGAGCGATCAGTTCTTTTTTTGCAACCGCTTCCAGCCCGAATGTTGTTGTTACTATAAGTTTAATTTTGTCCATTGCAATTCATATTATGGCCTTGATTGTTACAACCCTCTTAAGATCTCCGGCCTTAGCCTTACCTCACCATCCAGTGCTAACTTAAGAACATTTAACATCATCGTTTTATCTTTTGGAAAAGCCCCTTCAAGGGAAAGATAATTTGAAGCATGATTCGATCTAAATATCGTTTTTTTAAGATCTAGCCCTTTAATGATCTGGTAGGATTCCTGCAACAATTCCAGAGGGTTCAATTCCTTGAAGCTCCCGCTTATCACTTCTTGCTCCAAAGGTGTTTGAGGAATGACCATCAGTGTCAAGAAAGACAGGTATCTTGGCTGCATTCTATTCAAAACCTCTATGGTACATTTGACATGCTCTTTGGAGTATTTCCTGCCGCCTAATCCCAGCAAAACGATCACTGAAGACTTTATCCCTGCCTTAGCAGCTTTATGAACAGCCTTGATCATTTCTTCAGCACTTGAAGATTTACCGCATCGGTCCAATATTTCCTGACAGCCGCTTTCTAGGCCCATGTATATAAGCCTTAATTTATGATCATAAAGCTCAGCTAATTCCTGATCAGATTTTCGTATAATATTGCTTCCGTTTGCATAGCTTGAAATACGCGAAAGCATCGGAAAGGATTGTTCCAATTTCTCCAGAACTGGAACCAGCCTATTGTTGCTTATAACAAGGGCATCTCCATCCATAAGAAATACACGCCGCGTATCTTTATACCAGCGCGAATGATCATTAATATCATCGACAATTTCCTTCTGATCTTTTATTCGGAAGGTTTTATTCTTATAAGCGCCACAAAAACTACAGCTATCAGCCGAACATCCAATAGTAACCTGCAAAAGAAAGCTCTCAGCTTCCGAGGGAGGTCTTATAACAGGTTCTATGATAGCCATTAGAATTTCTCCGAAAACAAAGGAGGGGACAGTCCCCATTTGGGGACACCTCTTATAAGTTGCTCTGTCCCTAAATGGGGACTGTCCCCTTTATTAATGGACCGAGGGGGAGTCGAACCCCCGACCTCCTGATTGCGAACCAGGCGTTCTCCCAACTGAACTATCGGCCCATAAATATTAAATACTATTTAAAATCTCTCCGGGAAAGAAGCATTATCCTTCTTTCTTTTCTTTAACAGGAACAACATTTCCACCAACACCAATAACTAGAGTATTGCCTGTTGATTGCAATGCCCGCAACTGCATCAACACAGGATTATCCTCAAGGACCTTAGAAGCATTAGCGAGGTTCCTTAAAGCTGCACTCTCTCCCCTTGCACGCTCCAAGGCTGCCAGCCCTTCCTTCTGGGCTTCAACTACTTTTGCAAATATCTTTTTAAGCTCGCCGGGGAACATAATGTCTTTTATCCCGATCAGCTTAATTTTAATACCAAGATCCCCCACTTTGCTTACGGTCAGCTCCATGAGCTTTTGATTCAAGGCAACTCTTTGCTCCAGAATTTCATCGATTTTCATCGAGCCGATAATGTCTCGTATTGCAAGCTGAACAATTGCATAGAAAGCATCAGAATAATTTTCGATCTTGTTCACAGCCAGATTGGGATCAGTTATCTCATAACATGCTGTAACGCTCACTTTCAATGTAACATTATCAGAACTTAAAACTTCTTGCCCTGGTACTGAAATAAATTTTGGACGAATATCAATTTTATTGATCGTTGTGCTTCTTGAAAAAACCCAATACTTGCCTGCTTTCAATACACAAACAAACTTCCCTTTGCGATATTTAAGCCCTCTTTGAAATTCATAAATTATTATCGTATATTTAGATAGAACATACAAAATCCCGATCCACGCGACTATGCTCCCTATAAATAATTTTAATATGGGCACGGCATTATCTCCTTTCAAAATGGTCCTGCCTTAAGAAAACAGCATGATCGCAGCGGAGGTTTTTCACCTGCAAAGCTGCTTTCCTGAGCAGCAGTCTTCTTAAGACAGGACATTGGGGATTCGAACCCCGGGTTTTACCATAGTGTGATGGCGATTCGTAAAATGATATGGCAGATACCATTTCATTACGCTGCCGGCTCACAGATCATTAAAGAAGGTGCTACATTTTATAAGTTGCTCTGTCCCTTTTTGGGGACTGTCCCCTTCACTAATCTCTTTTTCTCAAAAAAGGAGACATGCCCCTTTCTCTTTAATCCTGATTATCAAGCATCTCAGGATGGTGTTTTACAACTTTAGCCTGGACCATATAGATAACATCTTCAGCTATATTTGTCGCATGGTCGCAAATCCTCTCAAGTTGACGGGCAATCAAAAGCAGCGGAACTCCCCGTGTAACAGTCTCGGCATCTTTGCTCATGTAATCATTTACAAGCTCTTTCTGTATCAGGTTCCTCAGCTTATCGGCTTCTGAATCAGAAAAGATCACTTTCCTTGCTAACTTTTCATCAGAATTAAGAAAAGCATCAATAACATCTTTCACCATTTTCCTTGCGATCTCAGTTAATTTTGGAATATCGATCAAAGGCTTCAATATCGGCTTATCCACAATTTCAAGTACTCTCTGCGATATATTAACGGCCAGATCAGCAATTCTTTCCAGCTCAGCATTGATCTTCATGCCGGTTGTTATAAAGCGAAGGTCGCGCGCCATTGGCTGATAGCGTGCTATCAAATCGATACACTTCTCATCTACTGCCAGCTCCAGCGTGTCGACAACAGCATCATTATCAATGATCTTTTTCGCTGATTCTGCGTCCCTGTTCTTTAAAGCCTCAATAGATTTATAGATAGCCTCTTCAGCTAAAGCGCTCATCTTCAGGATATCTTTATTCAAATCTTTTAGCTCTTGATCAAAATGTCTTTGCATTTTAAACCTCCGATGTTTTATCCATACCTTCCGGTAATGTAATCTTCCGTACGCTTATCTTTTGGCGCAGTGAAAATGTTATGTGTTTGTCCAAATTCTATCAGTTCCCCTAAAAGCATAAAGCCTGTATCATCTGAAACGCGTGCCGCCTGCTGCATGTTATGAGTTACAATGATTATAGTATATTTATTTTTTAGTTCACGCATTAATTCCTCAACTCTTGAAGTTGATTGCGGATCTAAGGTGGAACAGGGCTCATCCATCAATAACACATCGGGCTTAACCGCGATCAGCCTGGCTATACAAAGCCTTTGTTTCTGTTCCAGCGACAATCGGAGAGCCGGCTCCTTAAGCCTGTCTTTTAGTTCATCCCACAAAAGAACATCCTTTAAGCTTCTCTCGACAATTTCATCCAAGCTCTCTTTGGACACATGATCAACGTGGATCTTCTCTCCAAAAACAATATTTTCATAGATCGACAAAGGAAACGGATTTGGCCGCTGGAACACCATGCCGACCTTTTTACGCAAGACAACCAAGTCCGTCTTTGAATCTAAAATATTTTCATTATCAATTACAACTTCTCCTTCTGTACGTATACCTTCTATCAGATCATTCATGCGGTTGAAAACACGGAGCAACGTTGATTTGCCGCATCCTGACGGCCCGATTATAGCCGTAATTCTATTTGCAGTAAAAGCAGAATTAACGCTTTTCAGAGCCTGAAATTTTCCATACCAAAGTTTTAAATTTTTAGTTTCTATTTTTTTCATTATCCAAACTTCCCGCTGATATAACCATCCGTACGTTTGTCTTTTGGTGCTGTAAATATATTTTCTGTTTTGTTTAGTTCGATCAGCTCTCCATTTAAAAAGAAAGCGGTCCGGTCTCCGACACGTGCCGCCTGCTTAACATTATTGGTCACTAAAACTATTGTATAGTTCTGTTTCAAGATAACCATAGCTTCCTCTACTTTTGCCGTAGAAATAGGATCAAGCCCAGAGCAAGGCTCATCAAACAATATAACCTCCGGCTCCACAGCAAGCGTTCTGGCTATGCAGAGACGCTGTTGCTGCCCACCCGACAATTTAAAGGCTGACTCGTTCAATCTATCTTTAACTTCGTCCCACAAATAAGCCTCTTGGAGAGATTTTTCTACAATATCCTTTAAAGATTGTTTTTTTACTTTGCCATGCATCCTAACACCATATGCCACATTATCAAAAATTGACAAAGGAAGCGCTAATGGCAATGCAAACACCATTCCCACCCTCTTTCGAAGTAATTCTACTTCAATATTTTTTATATCTTCTTCTTCAAATTTTACATTACCTTCCATCTTGCAATTATGGTTAAGGTCATTTAAGCGGTTCAACATTCTCAAGAAAGTTGTCTTGCCGCTGTTCGAAGGCCCTATTATGCTTAAGATTTCATTAACATAGATATCCATGCTCACATCTTTTAATGCATGCGCAGAACCAAACCAAATGTTAAGGTCTTTTATAGTAAATATTTTTACCATTTTTTTCTTCTTCTAAATTGATAGCGGATAATGATAGCTACTAAATTCATAAATAAAACCAATGCCAATAGGACAAGCGCTGTTCCATACCTGATCTTCTCGTCAACATTAGGGACCTGAGTTGATATAACATATAGATGATACGGCAATGCCATTGCCTGATCAAATATAGATTTCGGTAAACGCGGCAAATAAAAAGCAGCTACAGTAAAAAGTATAGGTGCAGTTTCACCTGCCGCTCTTCCTAAGCCTAAAATAGTTCCTGTCAATATGCCTGGTATTGCATTAGGAAGGACAATGTGCCTTATGGTCTGCCACTTGCTTACGCCTAAAGATAAACTGACTTCACGAAAAGAATCCGGAACGCTCTCCAATGCCTCACGGGATGTTGTGATAATAACAGGAAGTATCATAATTCCTAAGGTAAGCGAGCCTGCAAGTATTGAGGCCCCGAATTTAAAGAACACGACAAAAAGAGCCAGGCCAAACAGTCCATACACTACCGACGGTACACCTGACAAATTAATAATAGCCAGTCTTATAATACGGTTAAGGACATTCTCTTTCGAGTATTCACTTAAATAGATGGCTGCAAGAAGCCCTATTGGTAAAGCAAAAATGATCGCGCCTGCAACTAAGTACAGCGTTCCAATGATCGCCGGGAATATACCGCCTGAACGCATACCCTGCCTTGGAATATCTGAAAGAAACTGCCAGTTAATTGCTGGGAATCCTTTGAAAATAATAACAATAACTATTAACCCGACTGGAACAACAATTAAAAGGGTAGCTAGGAATAAAAGTGAAAAAGCAATTTTTTGTGTTCTATAAGGATTTCTCATTATTGCTTTCTGTGTAAGAACAGATCAGCGGTTACATTTATTGCAAAACTAATAATAAACAAGACTATACCTATAGCAAATAAAGCAAAATAATGCTCGCTTCCAACGACCGCCTCACCCATCTCAGCAGCGATCGTAGCGGTCAAGGTTCTAATTGGCTCTAAAATAGTATTTGGCATGACAGCAGCATTACCTGTGATCATCATTACTGCCATAGTCTCGCCAATAACTCTGCCGATACCAAGCATGATTGCCGCAAGTAAACCGCTTGATGCCGCCGGAAGCATTACCCGCCATATCGTTTGCCAGTGTGTCGCCCCTAATGCAAGCGCGCCTTCCTTATATGTCTTTGGGACCGAATATAAGGCGTCCTCCGCAATTGAAACTATCGTAGGCATAGCCATAAACGCCAACATTATTGAACCGGATAAAGCAGTTAATCCTGTCGGCAAGTGAAAGCAATTCTTCACAAAAGGAACAAGCGTTATCATCCCGATAAAACCTAAAACAACGCTTGGAATAGCTGCTAGCAATTCAATCCCTGCCTTGAGGACCTCTTTGATACGTGCTGGAGCTATTTCTGCAATATAAATGGCACATCCAATGCCTATAGGAATGGAAATGACCGCTGCGCCAAGAGTTACTAATAGAGAGCCAAGAATTAAGGGCAGTATCCCTAATTGTGCCGGATCAGAGATCGGATACCAACTTTTACCGAATAGAAAATCAAGTGGAGTTACAATATTGAAGACTGAAAGGCCTTCCTTAAGCAGGAAAAGAAAGATCAAACCCACAAAAAATATTGAGGCAAGGCCGCAAATTAATATGAGTTTCTCAATTATAAATTCTTTAACTTTACGCATTGTTTGGAACTATCAACATTATTATGTTAAAACTTGGACTTTATTTGAAAACCGGCACAAAATCAGTAGCCAAAACAATATCCTGTCCTTCTTTAGATAAAGCAAAATCTATGATTTTCTTTACCATTCCCTGCGGCTGGCCATTTGTATATAGAAATAATGGCCTTGATACTGGGTATGTACCATTAACAACATTATCTATTGTCGGTTCAACATATTCTGATTTTTCATTTATAGCTATTGCGATCGGTTTTTGTTTCGCTGAAATATAACCCATGCCATAATAACCTATTGCCATAGAATTACCTGCCACCTCATCAGCTATTGCCTGGGAAGATGAAAGAAGCAGAGCTCTCGGGGCAAATTCTTCCTTGCTGTTAGTATCATTCTTTCTTAATATATGCTCTTTGAAATAAACATGCGTTCCAGAATTAACTTCACGTGAAAGAATAACTATCTTCTCGTTCTTTCCTCCAAGCTCACTCCAGTTGACGATCTTTCCTGTAAATATTCCTGCTATCTGGTCGATTGTTAGCTTACCAACCGGATTATCTGGATTTACAACAACTGCAAGCCCGTCCATCCCGACTTTTATTTCATTAGGATTTATACCCTTCTTATTTGCAAGAGCTATCTCTTTTTCCTTAATGTTCCTTGAAGCCATAGCAATATCACAAGTGCCGCTTATCAGGCTGGATAGACCTGTACCTGTGCCCCCGCCAGTGACTGCGACAAAATCATTGGGATTTTTTATCATGAATTCTTCAGCCCACGATTGAACCAAATTAACCATAGTATCCGAGCCTTTGACCTGGACCATATTCTCTGCAAAGCTGAGCCTTAAGGAAAAGGTCAAAACTGCAATAACCAAAAACGCTACATTTTTAAAATGTTTTTTCATAGGTATTATCTCCTTTTTGTTTCACTATTTCATTGTGACAATTATGTAACAATGAAGTTAATTGTAATATTCAATTGTGACAAATATGTGACAAAAATGCAATAATTATGAAAATTTTATTAAGTAATTAGGGAGATATGTTACGTTTTATCAAGCATCTCAGGATGATGCTTTACAACCTTAGCTTGGACCATATAAATAACATCTTCAGCTATGTTGGTAGCGTGGTCACAAATTCTTTCAAGTTGGCGGGCAATCAGAAGCAGTGGGACCCCTCTGGTAACTGTCGAGACATCTTTACTCATGTAATCGTTTATTAGCTCTTTCTGTATCAAATTTCTTAACCTATCTGCTTCTGAATCCGAAAGAATAACTTCCTTTGCTAATTTTTCATCAGAATTAACAAAAGCATCAATAACGTCTTTTACCATTTTTCTTGCAATATCATTTAATTTTGGAATATCTATTAAAGGCTTCAATATCGGTTTATCAACAATTTCAAGAACACGTTGTGCTATATTAACAGCAAGGTCAGCTATTCTTTCCAACTCTGCATTAATTTTCATACCAGTTGTTATGAACCTTAAATCCCGGGCCAAAGGCTGTCTTAATGCCAGAAGGTCAATAGCATTCTCTTCTATTGTTAATTCCATCTCATCAATTTCTTGGTCGTTCTTAATCACATACTCTGCCAATTCTTTATCTCTGTTCTTTAGTGCTTCTATGGATCTAAATATTGCTACTTCAACAAGCGCCGCCATTTTTAAAATATCTATATTTAATTTTTTCAAGTCATCATCAAAATACCTCTTCATTAAGACTCCTTTGCCTTTTATCCAAATCTTCCTGTTATATAATCTTCTGTTATCTTTTTTGATGGTTTAGTGAAAACTTTACTTGTGATGTCATATTCCAACAATTCACCCATCATAAAAAACGCGGTATAATCAGAGATCCGAGCTGCTTGCTGCATATTATGGGTAACAATTATGATCGAATATTTTGATTTTAACTCATGTATAAGTTCTTCGATCTTCAGCGTTGCTGTCGGGTCCAATGCAGATGCTGGCTCATCCATCAATAAAACCTCAGGTTCAACAGCTAATGCTCGTGCAATACAAAGCCTTTGCTGTTGTCCTCCCGACAGATCAAAAGCGCTTTTTGATAATCTATCTTTTACTTCATTCCATAAAGCTGCATCTTGCAAACTCTTCTCAACTTTTTGAGCTATATATGATCTATCCTTAATCCCGTTTATTTTAAGTCCATAAGCTACATTATCAAATATTGACTTGGGAAAAGGATTGGATTTCTGAAAAACCATACCTATCCTTCTTCTGATCCCAACAACATCAATATCTTTATCATAAATATTTTCTCCGTCTATCAGGATATCCCCTTCATGCCTTGCCCCGAATATTACATCGTTCATGCGGTTTATGCTTCGTAGAAATGTTGACTTCCCGCATCCTGAGGGGCCTATTATCCCTACTACAGTGTTCTTAAATATGTTCATTGAAATATTTTTTAGCGCCATTGTTTCATTGTAAAAAAAATTAAATTTATCTGCTCTAATCTTAATATCCATTATCTATTCCATCCTACGCTTCCTTAAGTGGTACCTCAATATTATTGCAAAGAAATTTATTAAAAAAACTAATGCAATCAAAACAAGAGCTGTTCCATAAGCCAGAGGCCTAACCTTAGATATTGAATGATGCTGGGTAGACATTATATAAAGATGATATGGTAATGCCATGAATTGGGAAAACAATGATTTTGGCAAGAAAGGCAAATAAAATGCTGCACCGGTAAACAATATCGGAGCTGTTTCACCAGCAGCACGAGCCAACCCCAAAATAGTTCCCGTCAGCATACCGGGAATTGCATAAGGCAAAACATTCGTCCTAATAGACTGCCATTTTGATGCTCCCAAAGCCAATGAGCCATACCTATAAGAATTGGGCACACTTTTTAATGCTTCCTCACTTGCTGTAATTGTCCACGGCAAAGTCATCAATCCTAATGTTAAACCAGATGATAAGATACAGGTCCCCAGATGCATGAACTGTACAAAAAGAACAACACCAAACAAGCCATATACTATTGAAGGAACACCTGACAGGTTTCGAATAGACATTCTGATAAGCCTTGTGATTTTGCTGTTATTTGCATATTCATTTATATAAATAGCACAACCCATACCTAAAGGTACTGCAAGGATCGCCGTAATAACCGTAACCATAATAGTACCAATTATAGCTGGAAGAACCCCTCCCTCAGTCATTCCATTGCGAGGCATAGTAGAAATAAATTCCCAATTTATGGCCTTTATTCCTTTTGAAATAATATCGAAAGATATCACAGCAAGTGTCAACAAGACAATAAAAAAGCACATTCTTAACAAGTTAAAACCCATAAATTGTCCAAATTCTTTTTTATTCATCTATGCACTTGCTCATATTTATGTAAAACAATCTCTGATACCAGATTAATTAAAAACGTAATAAAAAATAATACCAGACCAATAGCAAACAATGCATAATAATGTTTTGTGTTATACGCAACCTCACCAAGCTCAATAGCAATGGTCGAAGTTAATGTACTTACAGGCCCCAGAAAACTTTTAGGCATCGCTGGAGCACAACCTGTTGCCATTAATACAGTCATTGTTTCTCCGATCGCTCTTCCCATACCAAGCATACAAGCAGCAATTATACCGGAAAGCGCAGCCGGTACTTTTACCTGAATAACTGTCTGCCATTTAGTAGCACCTAAAGCTAAAGAAGCCTGCTCATAAGCTTTCGGAACGCTAATCAAAGCATCTTCTGAAATACTTATAATAGTAGGCAAAGCCATTACCGCAAGTAAAATAGATCCATTCACTGCATTTAAGCCATTTGGCACATTAAATATCTTTGCAATAAAAGGCCCTACTAAAACTATTCCTAAAAATCCTATTACAACCGAAGGTATCGCCGCCAGCATTTCTACAATTGGCTTCACAAATTCTCTTGTTCTTCCATTAGCGACATCTGATAAATAAGCTGCTGTTCCAATTCCAATAGGAACAGCTATACAAAGAGACCCCAATGTAACCATGAAAGTACTTACAAGCATCGGGACTATACCAAACTTTTCTTCAACATAAGATGTAGGGTTCCATTCTAGTCCAAAAAGGAATTCCAGAATCTTGATCTCCTTGAAAGCAGGAATAGCTGAAAAAACCAGCAAAATAAATATACCTACTAGCACTCCAATAACGATCATACCGTTAAGAAAAAATAAAAAATGAGATACTTTATCTGTTATACGGCTATTTATAAAATTTATTTTTTTAGGTAATACTAAATTATTAATGGCATAATTTATCATTTTATTTTTTAAAATTATCCTCACTACTTTATAAGCAGTGAGGATAATTCTTTCAAAATCATTCTTTAATTCCCTAAACTCTGTTTGTTAAAATCTTTGTATTCCTGTGGAATTGGAAAAAACCCCATTTCCTCAACAATTTGCTGCCCTTTTATCCCTAATTCAAAATCTATAAAATCTCTCACATTTTTTTTGGGAGCTCCATTAACATATTGATTTAAAGGGCGCGATATAGGATATTCACCGGTTATGACATTCTCAAACACAAGTGGGCTTACATATTTGCCGCCTGCCTTTGTTGCTATTCTTATAACTGTTATTCCTGTTGCCTCTTTAGCATAGCCAACACCCACATAACCGATACCAGAAGAATCCTGCTCGATCGCTTCAACAATTTGTGAATTTCCATTCATACGGTTCATTGTTGATGCATGATCTCCCTTTAGAATCTCAGAAACCATAAAATCAAATGTTCCGGAATTTGATTGACGCCCATATAAAGTTATCGGCTTGTTCAAGCCACCAATTTCATTCCAGTTCTTTACTTCTCCTCTAAAGATCTTGCCAACCTGATCTACTGTTAGTTCTTTTACTGGATTGTTTTTATTAGAAATGATACTTAATCCATCAATTGCAATAACTACCCTCTTGGGTTCAACACCTAGAGCCTGTGCTTGTTTGATCTCTTTATCTTTCATAAGACGCGATGCATCAGCAATATCACATTTACTATTAATAAGGCCCGCTACGCCTGTTCCTGAACCGCCACCGGAAACAGAAATGTACTTGCCGGGATTTTCCTGCATATAAACTTCCGCAAGTTTCTGCACTAAGTTGATCAGAGTATCAGAACCTTTGATCTGAATCATATCTTGCGCATTACTTATGCTTGTCATAGAGATAAAAAGCATTATCAATAAAGTTGATTTAATTTTTTTCATTTTCATTTCTTCCTTTTGTGATTTTTTTACCTTTTTTAATAGAATAACTTGATCATGTAACATTTTTTCAATCTTTTATTAAAAACATATAAAAAATTATTAGAATTTGAAATTAATGTCAGCCTGGAAAATACTTTCCGGTGCTTTTGATGCAAGCAAGCTTCTGGAATTATAATAATCGAAACCCAGAACAACATTATCAAATAATCCATATTCAAGGATAGCTTCATGGCTTTTAACACCTGTCTTTCCATCATAACGGTCAGAATCTGGAAAAGCATCTATCCAAGCGTCCTTCTGAAGTTCAGCATACATATATTTTCCTTGCCACTGACCTTTTTTTGATATTTTCTTGTTCCCAAAATTAAAACCGACCAACCATCCTTTATTATTATGTTCTGGGTCCCATGCATTAATGAATTCACCAAACAGTGCTACTCTTTCAAGCGGCAATCCTAGAGGTTCAGCTAAACCAATTTCAAAAGCCGGACTTATAGAATCGTATTTGTAGAGCAATTTACCATCACTGTCCAATGTATTTGTTGAAGAAGTATAATCTAATGTATGTTTGCGCAAATCTATACTATAAAAAGAAGCTGCAAGTTTTGCATCGAATGGCCCGTTTGCCCAGTTCAATCCCGGCTGAACATAGAACATATACGGGTCTGATTCATCACTGCTCGATTCATCAAGGACTAAAGAACCTATATTTATCCAGACATCTGCATCCATCAATGATGTATGAAGATGAGCTGCTCCCCCCTGAGGATTAATATCTCCATCCCACAAGAGATCAGATGGCCGCCAAAGATAGTTTTTATTTTGGAATATACCGCTTATAAGGCTTATTTCTTTGAAGGGTTTATACTCAGCGTAAGCATAGTCAAGTCTGATATCAGGCGTCTCAAAGGTATTTTGGAAAGTCTGGTTCGTTGAACGTGGATCTCCTCCTCCTGATGCCAATCCTGCACCTAAAGTTATTTTTTCAACAGGATCAGCTGTTATCCCTAAACGGTATCGAACCCTTCCTCTATTACGGGTCTGACTTGCTTTTTTCTGCTGATATTGGTATCGTAAACGAAAATCACCGTTTATTTTGACCTTCTGTGCCCATGTGGGTGATAAAGCAGATTTTGCTTGAGCAATTTCCGCAGCAACCTGCTGTTTTGTTTCATCCTTTATGATAGTAGCTTCAACAGGAGAAAGAACGCCTTTCTCTACAAGTTTATCAAGAAGGATATCAATTTCACTTGCAAAAGCTATAGAGTTCAAACTAAAACTCAATACCGCGATCATAATTATAGTGCTAAATACTTTTTTCATTATTAATTCACTCCTTTTAATTTTGTATAAATCTTCTAATGTTACATAGATTTTGTTCTATGTTTATTAATGATTCGCTTATATAATCACTGTCATATTTTTCAGCATTCTCAACATGTCGCAAAATAGATGATAATTTAATCATCTGATTTCTTAAACAAGTTGATAAATAGTCTTTGCTTAGACTACAGCTTTTTAATAATTTATCCACTTTTCTCCCCCTTTCTTATATTAGATTTCGTTATAATTTCTGATAATATCTCGTCGGATAATTTATTGCAGTAAAAATAATAGTAAATCCCGGCAACACTGCATAGGACTAACAAAATTATTAAAGCAACTATTTCATTCATTTTTTATCTCCCTCTTTATATCCAATATACAATTCAGAAGTGACGGGAAGATTACAGTAATGTAAATGTTTTGTGACTATTTTTTATGTATTTATTAGGGGAATTTAAATCTTTTAAGCTTTAGGGATAGTAAAACTGAACGTGGAACCCAGATCTTCGGTACTCTCAACAGAGACTTCGCCATCATGGGCTTCAATAATATGTTTAACAATAGAAAGGCCCAGTCCGGTCCCTCCTAATTCACGTGAACGGGCTTTATCTACACGATAAAAGCGTTCAAAAAGACGCGGAAGTTCCTTATTAGGTATACCAATACCTGTATCAGCAATTTCAACCTTAATAAAGCTACCCAATTCACATGCTGATATAGTTATCTTACCATTTGGCCGGTTGTATTTTATTGCATTATCTATAAGATTATTAAATACCTGCTTTATTCTTGTCTCATCGATAAAAACCATAGATATGTTGTTAGGGATATCTGTTTTTACTGATATCGACTTGCGTTCTATCTGCTTTTTAAAAGTCCCCATAACCTGATCTACTATAAATAATAGCCCATATGGTCCCTTTTCCATATTAAGTTTCCCAGATTCAATTTTAGCAAGATTAAGCAAATCATCTATCAAGGCTGATAAACGATTAGAATCCGAAAGAATTATTCTTAAAAACTCCAAAGCATTCTCTTTATCATTTAAAGCTCCCTCTACCAGTGTCTCGGCATATCCTTTAATATTAGAAACAGGGGTACGTAATTCATGTGAAACATTAGCGACAAAATCCTGTCGGATTTTTTCAAGTTTTCTTAAGTCTGTTACATCATGAAAAACTAAAACTGCACCATTTGCATTCCCATCTTTTTTTATCTGAGTTGCATGGACCAATAAAACCTTTTCTTCGGGGAACAGGGGCAATATTTCTTTGGATATAAGCCCGTTATTAGAGCTTAAAGCACTGTCAACTATTTCTTGTATATCTAAAATCCGTATTACCTCTATCGGCCTTTTGCCTAATGCATCCTCTTCAATCTTAAAAAATGTCTTAAAAGCATGGTTAATGAATAATATTACTCCATAATTATCAACAACCATTACTCCCTCATACATGCTTGAAAAAACAGCTTCTAACCGGGACTTGCTTTCGTTCACTTCCTCTATCCTGGCTTTCACGTTTTCTGACATATAATTAAAGGCATCCGCTAGATCCCCTATTTCATCATTTGACCTAAAATATATTTTTTTTGAGTAATTTCCATTTGCAATATCTTTCACTGCAAATGAGATACCTCTTATAGGCCTCGAAATATATGAAGAAGCTAAATAGCTAACCAATACTGACAATATAAATGCCGCTAAAATAAATAATGCAAGCGTATGACTCAGATGGTCCAAAAGCTGCTCTATTTCCAGAAGAGGTATGGAGAAACGAATTATGCCCTTACTCCCGTTTTTGCTAAATACCGACGCTAAATACAGAAATTCCTTTTTTATAGTAGTACTAAATCGCCTGCTTTCACCTATGCCTGATTTTAAAGCCTGCTGGACTTCGGGTCTATAGATATGGTTTTCAACATTCAAGAGGTCATTACCGCTCAGCTCCGAATCGCCGTATACAATACCATTAAGGCCAATAATCGTTGCCCGAAGATCAAGGGCTTTGCCTATCTTGTCTGCCACCGAATCCAGGTCATAAGATATGGCATTATTTGTAGATGTGTCAGCTATATATGATTTACACAATTCGATCTGTTTTGTAAGATTTGCTTTAATACGATTGTATGTATACACCTGAAGATTATTGCTTAGGTAAATAAAAACACTAAAAAGAATAACCGCGCTTATTATTATAAAAACTAATGTAATTCTGTTATGAATATTGATCCTCAATTCTCATCCCCTTCATTAATTCTATATCCTATCCCTCTTACCGTTTCGATCAATTTTCCCGACTTCCCTAATTTTTCCCTCACGCGTTTTATATGCGTGTCTATGGTGCGAGTAGTGACCTCAGAAGATATATCCCAAACATCTTCGAGCAATGTCTCTCTTGACTGGACCCGGCCTTTTCTGTTAATAAGGAGAAGCAATAGTTTAAACTCTATTAAAGTTAATGTTACATCTCTTTTATCTACGGTCACTTTATGGCGGGGGACATCCACTGTTATTTCACCAACACTTAATATGTCCTTTGCTTCTTCCTTTGGTTTACCACGTCTCACAACAGCTTTAACACGAAGAATAAGTTCTCTTGGACTAAAAGGCTTCACCACATAATCATCTGCTCCAAGTTCAAAACCAACAACTTTATCTACTTCTTCGCCTTTTGCTGTAAGCATTATAATGGGTATGGAAGATAACATCTTATCTTGCTTAATATGCCTGCATGTTTCAAACCCATCCATTTTAGGAAGCATAATATCAAGGATTATTAGATCAATCGGTTTGGAATCAAGCATGTCAAGAGCATCTTCTCCAGTAATGCTTACATCACAAGCAAAGCCTGCTTTTTCTAAATTGTATTTGATCAACTTAGAAATATTTTTATCATCCTCAACAATTAAAATCCTAGGTAAGACCATATTAATATTTCTCCTTAAATTGCTTAAACATAATATCACATAAGCATTGCTTAACAAATAAATAAGATAAACTCACCTCATTTTTAAAGTAATATGTTTCTATGTCCAATACATGACAATTATGTGAAATCTTTGCAAATTCTATCAATTAGCTCTTTAATGATCCCATGTCGATCACAAAGCGATATTTTACGTCACTTTTCAATATACGCTCATAGGCTTCATTTATCTGATCGATATTTATCAATTCTATATCGCATACAATATTCTTTTTGCCGCAGAAATCGAGCATCTCCTGCGTTTCCTTGATACCACCAATAAGCGACCCGGCCAGTTGGTGACGCTGGAAGATCAGGCTAAATGCCCCGAACGATATTGGTTCTTGAGGAACACCGACCAAAACCATACTTCCTGAACGTTTAAGAAGATTTAGATAAGTATCAATATCATGCTTGGAGGAAACCGTATCTAAGATAAGATCAAAGGTGTTCTTTTGTTTTTTCATACTTAGTTCGTCAGTAGAAATGACAACTTCATGCGCTCCCAGCTTTTTCGCATCCTCAATTTTACTTTTTGATCTCGAGAACACAACAACATGCGCTCCAAATGCATTCGCGAATTTGACAGCCATATGCCCCAACCCGCCTAAACCCACAATACCCACCTTCTGTCCTTTTTTTACATTAAATCTTTTAAGCGGCGAATAGGTAGTTATTCCTGCGCAAAGCAATGGTGCTGAAGGCGCAAGGTCTAGGTTGGAAGGGATCCTGAGAACAAAATCCTCATCAACAACGATATTTTCCGAATATCCGCCGTAAGTGACCCATCCGGTTTGCTTCTCAGGGCTATTATAAGTGAATATAGGTACTGCCTCACAATGTTGCTCCAGGTCTTCACGGCAACTACTGCACTTTCGGCAAGAATCAACCAGACATCCAACAGCAGCTTTATCACCTTTTTTGAATCTGGTAACCTTTGAGCCGACTTTCGCTACCCTACCCACGATCTCGTGCCCGGGAACACAAGGGTAGATTGTTCCCCCCCATTCATTACGGGCTGTATGAATATCAGAATGGCATACACCACAAAAGAGTATATCGAGAACAACATCCTTTTCTCCAGGTTCACGGCGTTGAATTGTATCCAATTGTAATTTTTTATCAGCGGCAGGAGTTGCATAAGCTTTTGTTATTTTTGTCATTGAGCTCTCCTTTATCAAATAAAATATCTTAAATAGTTACTGTCACTTATATTCTACATTTATATTATTAGGCCCTATTATACCACCTGAAATAACCATCTTCATTGCTTCCTCTACAGACCAATGTGGGTCTTTTACTTGTGATTCTTTCATAATAACAAGAAAACCCGAAGTTGGATTTGGGACCGTTGGAATGAACACCTTCAACAGATTTTTGCCTGTTTTGTCATCCCGGAGCTCACCTGTAACAAAGCCTATAACCCAAGTGTCCGATTTGAAATATTCCACCAAAACCGCTTTATTGAAAATCTGTTTCTCTGACAAAGATAAAGTATTCGACAGCTGTTTCCCGATCTGATAGGTCATTTTTACGATCGGAATCCTATTGGAAATACCCTCCAATAAAGAAAACAATCGGCTCCCCAATACATTACTGGCTATCAATCCTGTAAAATATAAAACAATTATAAATAAAAGCAGCCCGAGTCCGGGTACACGATATCCTATATAATGTTCAAACTGCCCCATAACACGCTTATCGATAAAAATATAAATGATCCTTATGGTAAAGATCGTAAGCCCTATGGGGATCAGCGCCATAAGCCCTCTAAAAATATAAAGCTTTAAATGATTAAGAAAATTCTTCATTTTATTACTCCTATTCCTTTGATTAATATAATGAATCCAGACATTAATAATAGTATAATGCCCATAGCTTTACTATAGGATATTTTTTAGTATTTATTATATAATTTATTTGAAGGAAAATACATGTCAATTAATTTAATCATTAACATTAAAGACCCTTCTATTTCATGGAAGAAATTTTGCAAAATTACCCCAAAATTTTCTATAGCATTAGACGGTTATGTAAACATGGCGCCTTGCTTTGATGCTGAAGGCCCTCGTATCAATTTCAATCACCACGAACAGGTAGACCGCCTTGCAACACGTTCAACATGCGCCCAAGTTTTGATAGCCATAAGACAAGGGCTGTTTGACCTTTTTCAGGATAATAACGAGCCTCAAGGCAATGTTTATGTTAATGATTGCGATGAAGACGTCTGCCTTTCATGGTTTTTATTAAAAAATTATCGCCTTGTTGAGAATGAATGTCCGGAACATATCACGCGGTTAGTAACGATGGAAGACTTAATGGATGCAACAGCAGGTGCCTATCCCCTGCCGGTAGACCTTTCCACATTAAAAGAATTAGCCTGGATATTCGAGCCATACAGAAACTTTCGTATTAATGGCGGTCTTGACAGAAAGAACATTAATGAATATCAACATATCATTAATGAAGTTCTTGTTCGGATCGAAGGATATATTAATGGAAAATCAGGCCATACATCTCTAGACATATCATACAAGATAATAGGTGGCGGAGAAAACTGGACTATGTTTGAAGAAATCGGATCGCACGCACGTACAGGTGCCTATGCCGATGGGATCAGGGCATATGTTTCAGCCAGAAAGATATCCTCCGAACGATGGGTATATACGGTTGGGAAAATGTCCCCATACATTAACTTTAATATTGCAAGGGTCATGAAAGCATTGAATATGGCTGAAGGCAATAAAAAAGACAGGTGGGGTGGCGCAACAACCATTGGCGGCAGCCCAAGAGTCAATGGGAGCAAATTATCCCCTAATGAAATTGAAGTGATTATTAATAGTGTTATAGATCAATGAACATATTAAACTGAATGGAAAAATATATGAAAACAAAAACATATTTATTAACAGTTGCCATACTTTTATCCGCTGTAAGTATTTTTCACTTACAAAGAATCACTTTTAAATGGAATGCCGCTATAGGAAGCTGGACAATCCCGCTTTGGACAAGCATGATCGGTTTTATCGTAACAGCGATCTTGGCATATCTAGGATTTAAACTGATCCAAAAAGATCAATCTTAAAAATCAACTTTTTACTCTCAGTTTATTTTAATATTCTAAAAACTTCTTCTGGTGTAATGTTATTGTCAAAACGGCTTAATAGCCATTTTTGCGAATGGGTTATTTCCTGCCCTTTTTCCAAAACAACTAAAGGCGCATGCACTTCGATCTCAAAATAATTATATTTTTTAGAATTATAAATTTCCACGGAGGCATTATGTGCGTAATAACAACTCGGGTTAACATCAATATCAAATAAACGGCTGAAAACCAGAGTGCCTGTTGTTGTTTTTCTTAAAGCAACTATCCTTCCTTTATCAATATACCCGCCAATTTTAAAATGAGTATTATCTTCACAGGAAACTTTTACTAAACTGCCTTCCTCAGATATTTTACTGCCGGCATCTTCATTTAACCCTTCATCACGATATTCCTTAATATTATCTCTGTCTGCAGGCAAATATACATCGAACGGCCTTAAAACCTGTGTAACATTCCAAATGCCCCGTTTAATTGGATTATTTGTTTCATTGCGAAAAGTCTGCTTAAGATGGACAATTCCATCATCCAAACTTATTCTTCGTATTATACGCAGCCCTGTTTCCCGGCATATCGGACTTAACATCTCAACAGTATTTCCATCTATTTCTATTGAATACGAGCCTGCATCCAGATCCATCGGAGGGATCGCTTCCCACCAAGACTGCTGTGGTGATACCCAGGTTTTATCTCCTCCCCATACACGAAATCCGAAATCTAACTTCTTTTCACGCAGATCATCGACTTTATCAAGATCATATACGTCACCTTTAAATTCATCCTGAACAAAAAGCAATTCTTCACCCTGATATCTTAAGGAAATAATGCGGCCCCCGATCTGTGGGGTTATTCCCAAAGAAATATCCTTCGCTGTAAGGCGATATCCATACCATCCATAAATATTTTCTTTTTTTATTTTATGCATATTATTAATAATAGGGGTCAATTATAACATGGGAATAAGCCCTATTTTTTATGATTTTTAACAAGTTATGATACATTAACAAAAAAGCCGTTGCAAGTTTTTAACTTACAGCGGCTTACAAATATAGCGATCTCATAATAGACAAATATACTATTTTAAAACAATAACCTATGTCTCTATTATTCATCCTGCTAACAAACTATTCAGTCACTACTTTTTTTGCTTTTTTGGCATTATACAATGCAACATCCGCGTTCTGAATTAACTCGTATCTGTTTATATTATAATTTGTACATTTTGCAATACCGATGCTTACTGTCATTTTCCGCTTCAGTGGAAGAGCTTCAACTGCCTTTTGGATTCTTTCTGCTATAAGCTTAGCTTCAGATATATCTGTCCCAGGTAAAATTACTACAAATTCATCGCCGGCGTACCTGCAAACAATATCGACCTCACGGACGCTTTTTTCAAAGGTCCTGCTCATCATTTGAAGGAGAGTATCCCCCTCAAGATGTCCAAAAGTATCGTTATAAGCCTTAAAATCATCTACGTCCATCATGAACAAACACAGCGGCCGTGTCGGATATCGCTTTAATCTTATAATTTCATGATCAAGCGTCTTTGTAAAATAACGAAAATTATAAATATGGGTAAGCGAATCAGTAATTGTAAGCTGGTTTAACTCCCTATACAACCTTGCGTTTTCCATGGCCACAGCAACCTGACGGAGTATCATACAAAGTATTTTCAGGTCAAGAGGCGTAAAAACATTTCCCTCAATGGAATTCTTATCCGCAACATTAACAAAACCCATTATATTATTGCCTGATTTTATCGGGGCAGAAATGAACGATCTTGTTTTATATGACATCCTTTTCTTTCTTAAGAAACGGTTATCCGTTTCTATATCAGTGACTAAAACAGGATTGCCCTCTTGTGCGATAGCGCTTGAAATCGAGCTCCTTGTTTTTAGATCTCTCCCATCAATAAACCATTCATCTATCCCTTTATGAGCTTTTATGCAAAGCTCACGCGTATCGTAATTAACAAGCATAAGTGAACACTTTTCTGCTTCAAGCAATTCCGTGACCTTTTCAACAACAAAATCCACTAATTTATTTAGATCAAAGATCGTGTTCAGATGCTCTTCAATGTTCAGCACCTTGCTAATTTTGTTCCTTTCCAAAAGGACTTTGTCACTTAATTCTTTAAACTTTTTTTCTGCTATTATTCTTTCGGAAATATCACGATAAATACAGGAAATACCTACAATATTACCAAAAGGGTCTTTTATGGGAGAACTCGTTAAAGACATTTCAATTAAATGCCCATCTTTGTGCCTGCAGGATGTTTGATAAGGCTTGATCTCCTTGCCATTTTTTACATTTTCCAGCAATCGCATTTCATCGTCAACTTTATCTTCAGCAGCTAGGCAGCTGTCTGGTTTGCCGACTATTTCCTCTTTTGTATATCCTAATAGAGCTTCAGCCGCCTTATTCCAGCTAATAACAATATTATCCATTGTTTTTCCAACAATAGCATCACAAGATGAATCAACAATTGCTGCCAAAGCAGATTTTGTGATCCCAACTTTTTTATAATACAACCCTGAAATTAGAGCAGCCCATATGAGGACTATGGACACATGCCATATTTTTGTAATATCAGGAGAGAGTCTCCAGCTAACTATAAGCATAACGGACGCTATAATTGCAAAAAAGTAAACATGCTTATCTTTTGTAGACCTTAACGCCAGGCTGATAACTAAAACATATAACACCCCTCCAACAGTCCACTTGAACACCAGATCCAAGATAAAAATAACTATTAGAGACACGGAACAACAAAGAAAGATACGATCATCATTAAGCTTGAACTGTCTCATGCGTTCTTCTCCTGCAAATATTAAATCTTACAGCTTTCTTATTATTCAATGCTAAAAGCTGCTATTTGGCATTTAATTACCCCTCATGATCCATTGTTTTCCTGCCAATCCTTGAGCCAATCACTAAATCTGTGAGCTTTCGGCACTTTTATTACATAATGCTTTTCTGAAACTTTACGAATATTGTTATACAAATGAACATTTCTTCTTGAATTAAGAAACAGGTCTTCTCTAAAATCTTTTTTCAATTTAGATCCTCTGGTCATTTTATAACCTCTCTATCTTAGCTCTAGATGACTGCAGCTTTTGCAAAAACCTGTCTTTCTCGAAATTTAAATTCCACTCCCTTATGATAAACCATCCCGTAAAACGGACTATATCGTTGCGCCAAACTCTATACCACTTGTCCCATCCAAATTTAATATTATCCAAAAAAAGAACTAATGCAGGGAATATCAGTATATCCATGCCGATTTTAAAAAAATAATTGAAGCGATAAAATGATCCCATGATCTTTCTTCTTGCATCCTGCATTTCTTCAACAGTCATTGAAGTATCCGGTTCAAAAACCGGAAAATTCCCGTCATAATATTCCCAACCCAGTTTTTTAACATCAAAGATCCTATTTTGCTTTTTAAGTCTTGCCCAAAGCTCAGTCCCCGGCAAAGGAACCGGAAGCAAAATCTGTATCGTATCAATACAAGCTGCCCTTATGAATTTTCGGTATCTTTTGATCCTCTCATTTGCCGACATGTTAAAACCATCTGTATCCTTAAGAGGATATCCGAAAATGAACATCCCGTGGACTAAAAACCCGAAATCGTGGAATATTTTCGTTAAAGAAAGCATATCTTGAGACTTAATATGTTTGCTCATGGCTTTTAATTCTTCATCTATCGGAGATTCAAATCCTATGCACACCATATTGACATTTGCCTGTCGCATCGCTAAAAGCAATTCCGGGTCCTTTGCTTTATCCAGCCTGATCTGGGCTGTAAAATCCAGGTTTCTGCCAATTTCTTTCTGATAATCCCTTAGGATACGACAAAACTGTATTGTATCTCTGCGGTGCTGACCAAAAAGATCATCAACAATAAAAAAGAACCTTGCATTCCTTGTTTCAACTAAAAGCTTGATCTGCTCAAGTAACCGGTTTGGGCAGGCTGCCCGTGGCTCTCCTTTTACAGTACAGAACTCGCAATCCATACCACAGCCCCTAATGCGTTCCACGGGATATACCTTTAGTTTCGCATATCTCACTAATGAAAAATCAGGCAATGGCAGCTTGTCAAAATCGGACAAAGGCTCTCTGAGCGGTGTCTGGACTAATCTTCCTTCTTTTAAAAAAGCAATCCCTTTAACTTGTGATAAATCGCGTTCATTATTTATTCCATCAAGAAGCTCTTTAATTGTCTCTTCACCTTCTCCAATAACAATGTAATCTATCCCCTTGGCCAAGGCATTGATGATATTTTCCCCGACAAAATGCTGCCCTCCGGCAATAGTCACTATTCCCTGGTCTTTATAAATTCGCGCGATCTCGTATAGACGAGGGATTGTACTCGTTAATCCTCCATAAAGACCTACTGCATCTGCCGGCCTTTGTTTCTGCAATAATTCGTGATCCGCTCCAACTTTTTTTCTCGGGCCATACAGACGAAGATTGTTTTCATCGATCACCTCAGCATCCCACATGTCCATCTTATTAACACTGGTTGCAATATTGACTGGCCCTAAAGACGTTGTTAGTCTCGCAAAATTTGAATAGATATTGAATGCAGGATAAGCAGGAATAATAACCCTAAACCTGTATCTTTTTTTTATTGTGCTTAGCATAATTTACCTATCTTTCTTTCGTTTTATTCAAAAACAAAAACAACTTTTGTGGTTGGCGCAATCATAATGTTTTTGATATTAAAATAATCACCAGCGTTTTCCACTATAGCGATGCCTTTTTTTATATCAAAAACATTAGGTGCTATCTTTTTACAAAGAACAACACAATGATTAGGTGCCTTCTTAGGCTTTTCAGCACCATCAATAACACTTGGATTAATAAGATAGCGATAAAATTCTTCAGATGCGCAATCAGAAACAATTTCTCTTTCCATGTATAAATCCTCCTCTTTAAAAGGCTAGGTTAATTAAATCGACCAACACCTGGTCATTAAACGGCTTTTGTAAAAACCCGATCGCTCCTGCTTTGATAGCGTCTTCTTTCGCCCTGCTATTTATATCTGCTGTGATAATTATTACTGAAAGCTTGCTTCCAGATTTAATGATCCGCTTTAATGTTTGCAAGCCATCCAATCCCGGCATGTGAATATCCAGGATTAAACACCCTTTTGCATTGTTCGGCAATGCGCTAAAAAAATTGTCTGAAGAATTGAATGTCTTCACGTCAAAACCAAAAGTCACTAACAGGCATTTGATAGCGCGGCATACAGACTCATCATCATCCACAATGTAAATCATATTTTTATCACTATGCATTTTCTATACTCACTTACAACAAGTAATTAGATGATTTAAGTTTAAGCTTTACCCATGAAGAGTCAATTGTACCAAGGTATAATACTAATTTTTCTAAGAATATTAATAATATCTGCAAGATATAAATGAGAAAATCAAAGGATAGCTATTATTTTGAAGAGGTAAGACCGGCTTTTTGTGCGAAAATAATAAGTTCTGTTACAGTTGTGGCATGTATTTTCTTCATGACCCTGCTGCGGTGAACTTTGATCGTTTGAAGTGCAGTTCCCAACTTTGACGCGATCTGTTTGCTCAACATACCGCTGGCTACTAAACGAAAGACTTCAAGTTCTCTTGGGGAGAGCGTTTTAATGCGCTGCCATATTTTTTCTTTTTCGCGTAGATCCTTATTAATGATCTTATATTTGACAATAGCGCGGCGGATAGCTTCAAGCAGTTCTTTATCGGTAAAAGGTTTCGTCAGAAAATCAATTGCGCCGCCTTTCATTGCTTTTACGCTCTTGGGTATATCCCCATGCCCTGAAATAAAAATGATCGGAATGCTCAGCCCTTGCGCAGTCATTTTCTGCTGAAGTTCAAGTCCGTTCATTTGCGGAAGGCTTAAATCCAAAACAAGGCAGGAATGTGCTTTCTTATGCTTAAATTCTAAAAAATCAGCTGCTCGTGTGAATATCTCAACTTCAAAATCGTGTGCCTTTAACAATAAAGTTAGAGCCTTAGAGACAGATAAGTCATCATCGACAACATAAATAATGGGTTTACTAGTGGTCATGATTAAGTCTTTGTTCACTTGGTTTTTTTTCTGATCACAGGAATATTAAAATAAAATGTTACCCCACAATCAGAGTTATTCTTTACTTCCAGGCAGCCGCCATGCGCTTCTACAATAGAACGGCTGATTGACAAACCCATGCCCAAACCATCTGGCTTGCTGGTAAAAAAATGGCTAAATATCTTTTTAATGTTCTCAGAAGGAATACCGCAACCCGAATCCTTCACTTCTACCAGGATTGTTTTGGGATCTTTAAGTAGTGTTCTGATAACAATTTCACGGGATTCATCACTAGCTTCCATCGCATCTAAACTGTTGCTTATAAGGTTCAGAATGACCTGCTGTAATTGTATTCGGTCGCCGCGTATAAACGGAAGCTTTGAGTGCAATTTAGTTTTAATGATCTTATTCCTTACAGAAACATCTGTCATAATAAGACAAACCGTTTCATTAATGATCATATTAATATCAAGAGGCTCTAATTCAGGTTCGCTTTTCTTGAGCAAGGACTTCAACCGCCGTATAACTTCTGCAGCCCTCTGGTCATCATTAATAATATACTGCAAAATTTCTTGAAGCTGAGGCTCTCTTCCTGCCTGTCCTGGAGGCGAAGCTGCAAGGATGCGCTGTGCGGCTTGAGCATAAGATAGAATAGCTGTTAATGGTTGGCTGATTTCATGAGCCAAAGATGAGACAAATTCAGCGAGTTTTCCAACCCGGGTGACATGCAAAAGTTCCTCACGTTGCTCCTTAATTTCAAATTCTCTCTGCCTTATTAATGTAACATCTGTCTGTATCCCGACATAATGGGTAACGACACCTCCTGCATCCCGCACCGGGGTGATACGAAGATGATTCCAGAATTTGTCTCCATTTTTCCGGAAATTTAGCATCTCTCCATGAAAAGACTTGTCCTGCAGTAAAGTGTTCTTTATCTCTTTAGCGACGCGGGGATCGGCAGCAGATCCGTAAAACAAAAAGAAATTTTGCCCAAGAATATCTTTCTTGGCATAACCGGTAATTTCCTGAAAAGATTGATTGAAATAAATAATAGGAGAATTAGCTTTTTGAGCATCCACAATAAAAATGCCATCAGAAGTAACGTCCATCGCCTTGGTGCGGATGTGAACCTGTGCTTCTGCCGATCTCTCCTTAACTTCCCATTTTTTTATCAGACCATTCTTTTTCTTTAATTCGTCAGCCTGTAAGATGACTGTCTTTCGAAGATGATTACTTGCCCCATTTATATCATAGGCCCGTCTTTTTTTACGGCATTGTTCAACATTGGAAGACTTCTTTACAGAAACCGGCTTTTGGGCTTCCTCACTTTTGTCAGTTATCGAGTTTACGGGATCCCTTTTGAGGTTATTACGTAGCTGCTTTGCTTTAGCAGTTATTCTTTTTTTCATTTTCGGCAGTTTTTAATTTATTACGATATTTGAAAATATTATACTGCTTAACAAATTTTCCACAATTTATTTTTTTTTATTACTACAATAGTGGCAAAGACTATTTAAATAATCGTCTCTGTCACTATTATTTAATTCCTTGTTTTACTATTTCAGCAAGCCCAATATTTCCCAGTTTTCTTAATTTTGTTACCTGCTCCAAAGCCATTTCTTTATCATAAATAGCAATATAAACCATCCTTAATCTACATTGAGCATCCACCTGTTTAGGATTTATTTCAATTACCTTTTTATTATACTTAAGTGCCTTCTGGTAATCTTTTTTATTCTCGTATATGTGTCCTAAATTATATGCAGAATCAGTGTCATCAGGGTTCAATTCAACCGCTTTTTTTGTAGGACCCTATAACCTTTTGAGTATCATTATTCTTAATTTTTGCCTTGATAGGGTCGTCCTAAATTTTCCTGTTTTTGAAACAAAAAAGGTCTAATATAAACTTATATTTACTATTGAGGTAACTATACACTAAAAAATAATTAATATAGCCAGACAAAAACAATATTTTTTGACTTTTTGACTTATGATTTAAATAATATGGCTGTGTCCAATATTCTTCTCTTTTCTTGTCTTTTTTTCAAAAAAAATGTTATATTGTTTAAATGAAAGTTCTTCAACTTACAAATGAATATCCACCCTACATTTACGGAGGTGCCGGTGTACATATTGACAATTTAAGCAAGGCATTATCTGAACTATGCCAAATAGAGGTCCGATGCTTTGGGAATCAGAGATTAAACATGCCTAACTTAATTGTCAAAGGATATCAAAATGTTGCCCCCGGAGAATATCTTTCCAAAACATTAAATAAAGTACACGACACATTAGAGCGCTGCATAAACTTCAACTCAGACAATATCGACGCTGACATAGTACATGTACATACATGGTATACACACTTTGCAGGGATACTTGCAAAGCTTAATTATTCTATTCCACTGGTCCTTACAACACACTCACTGGAGCCTATGCGCCCGTGGAAAAGGGATCAACTGGGTGCAGGTTATAATTTTAGCAGCTGGATCGAGAAAACCGCGATTGAGATGACAGACGCCATTATAGCTGTATCGAATGAGACCAAAGAAAACATCATAACGCATTTCAATGTTCATCAGAAAAATATTCATGTCATCCCCAACGGTATAGATCCCGATGAATACAAGAGAATAAACAATCCAAAAGTACTTAAAAGATGCGGGATAGATCCTGATAAACCATATGTACTTTTTGTCGGAAGAATAACACAACAAAAAGGCATCATTCATCTGGTTAATGCGATCAAATATTTGAACAAAGATATTCAGGTCGTGCTTTGCGCCAGCTCTCCGGATAACAAAACAATAGCAACAGAAATGGAGTCGCTGACAAAAGAAGCTCAAAGGGTCCATCAGTGCGTTCATTGGATCAAGGAAATGGTAGACAAAGAGTCCGCAGTTGCCTTATATTCCCATGCTTCAGTTTTTTGTTGCCCGTCTGTATACGAACCTTTCGGTATTATTAACATTGAGGCCATGGCATGCGAAACACCGGTTGTAGCAACTGCTCTGGGAGGGATTAAAGATGTTGTCAAAAATAATGAAACAGGTTTTCTTGTCCCGGTTCAGCTGAAGGAATCCTCTCATGAGCCTGTAAACCCGGATAAACTTTCCAGAGATTTGGCATCGAAAATCAATGAGTTGATGGAAGATGAAAGATTAAGAATCCGTTTTGGAAAAGCCGGGCGACAAAGAGTAATTGAGAACTATACCTGGAAATCCGTCGCAAAATCCACAATGTCGGTATACAAATCACTTATTAATTAAGGGGACAGTCCCCATTTGGGGACACATCAAGTATGCCCTGTCCCTTTTTAGGGACTGTCCCCTTTGCTTATCCTTTGAACCTCTTTGAGCCAGCTTTCTTTAACAAAATCATTCGCTTCAATTCGTGCATCACCCCAACCCTGGCCTGCCCACATACTTTGCCCTTCCCAGTTACTGTTAATATAACTTATTACCTTGATATCATATTTTTTCACCAGACTAAACATAATCTTAAACCAGGCTTCCCATGACAACCTGCCCTTATGCACTCCATAGCCCTTCGGAGTTCCTTCTGCTATCATAACAGGCTTCTTGTGATCGTTGGCAAATTCAACAATAGATCCTATAAAAAAGTTTGGTAACGTAAAGCAGCTGATGCCTACCCAGTCAACATATTCATCTCCGGGATACCAATTCAGAATAGGCTCTTCCCTTTCATAGCCATAAGAATGCCAAACATAAGCAACATTTGTCACGCCGGACCTTCTAAAGCAGTCAACCAAATAACGGTATGCCTTTATATAATCCCTGGGATCGTAATGATTATGAGGCCCATCAAATTCATATCCTATGCGAAGATAGATCGGGACATTCTTTGTTTTAAACCAATCCGCAATTATCTCAATATTATCGTCATATGCTCCTTGATATACATCCTTAAGTGCATCAACCATATAAAGGCCAAGCTGTAAGCTTGCCTTTGGATACTTCGTCATAAGTCCATCAGCATAACCGATACCTGATCCATAATCAGGAGATGGCGCAATCAGACCCTCAACCTTTTGAATTGAAGTATAAAGCATAAAACCATCCGGCTGGTGGCCAACTTGATCTATGTACGTTTCAATAGTTTTATTGTCCTGGCCAATGAAAACAAGCACCTTGTCCTGCGGCAGTTCAAACAAATTGTTCTCGGCGAATATAACATATGGAATAGCCGTAAAACAAATAAGGAAAATGCTCAGGGCAAATAAAAATGAATTTCTATTTATCATTATAAAATACACCTACTTGTTCCTCTGTCCCTTTTTAGGGACTGTCCCCTTCCCATAACAGGCATTTGCTTCTTGTTGCCTGCCTAGAGATCCTAAGACATTTCCTTTGTTGTTCCAGGCTCGGGCATATCTTGGATTTATTTCTATGGCCTTATCATAACAGGCAATGGCCTCTTGATATCTGCCGAGATTTCCCAAAGAAGTCCCTTTATTACTCCAAACAAAAACATCCCTTGGGTCTATTTCTAAAGCCTTATCATAGCAGGCAATGGCTTCTTTATACATTCCAAGAGATCCCAAAACATTTCCTTTGTTATACCAGGGCCTGGCATATTTTGGATCTATTTCTATAGCCTTATCATAACAGGCAATGGCCTCTTGAGGCCTATCGAGATTTCCTAATGTAATGCCTTTGTTATACCAGGATGCGGCATGCCTTTGGTCTATTTCTATGGCCTTATCATAACAGGCAATTTCTTCCTGATATATGCCAAGATTTCCTAAAGCAGCCCCTTTGTTGCTCCAAACAGAAGCGTCTCTTGGGTCTATCTCTAGAGCCTTATCATAACAGGCAATCGCTTCTTGTTGCCTGCCGAGATTTGCTAAAACAGCTCCTTTGTTGCTCCAAATAGAAGCGTCTCTTGGGTCTATTTCTAGAGCTTTATCATAACAGGCAATCGCTTCTTGTGACCTGCCGAGATTTTCCAGGGCAATTCCTTTGTTGTTCCAAGCCCGGGCATATACTGGGTCTATTTCTATGGCCTTGTCATAACAGGCAATCGCTTCTTGTTGCCTGCCAAGATTTCTTAAAATAATTCCTTTGTTATACCAGACAAACGGGTCTCGAGGATCCATTTTTGTCGCCTCATCAAAACAGACAATTGCTTCTTGTTGCCTGCCGAGATTTCCTAAGGCAATTCCTTTGTTTATCAACTCCCATGCTTCTAAGTATGTGTATTCTGGGACAACAAAAGTTTCCGCTGTTTTCCTTAATAAGAGGCCCTCAAGCTGTTCTCGTATAGAGGCAAAATCCTGAAATCTTTTATTTGGGTCTTTTTCCAGACATCCTTGAATAACAGAAGAAAGCGGGGATGAAATTAAAGGGACTTTCTCATATTTATGTAATTTCTCGTATGCTTTTTCAACTTCTTTGAGGTTTTTGCCTTTGACAACAAATGGGAATTCCCCACCTCTAACCATCTGGTAAAGCATTATTCCAAAAGCATATATGTCGCTTCTCTTATCAGCATAGCCATCAAATCCTTCCGGAGAAATATATTCAAACGTGCCATCAACTCTGTTGCGCTGCTTAGTTTTAAAAATACTTAAACGAGATCCTTTGCCAGAAGAGATATTGCCTTCTTCACGTCCTATCTCTTGGCAAGCTTTTGCAAAACCAAAATCGGTTATTTTTATTGTTTTATTAGAAGTTATCATAATATTATCAGGCTTTATATCTCTATGGGAATCTACCCCTTTGGAATAGGCGTATTCCATGCCATAGCAAAACTGAATAGCAAATTTGAGAGCATCAGGCAGCGTCAAATTACTTAAGTAGTGCGATAAAGTGTTCCTTCCTTGCTGATCAGGTGCGATATATTCAAGGATTATGAATAATCTCTCTTCCAGCCTCTCTACCCATTTTGCACAAACAATATAGTGGTATCTTTCTAAATGCGTCCAGACAAGAGCTTCTCTTTCAAAGATCCCTTGACTTTCCTTAGAGATCAACAGTTTATCTTGCAATGTTTTTAAAACATAAATGTTTTTATGTTCATGATCATAGCAGACATAAACAATCCCCATTCCAGACTTTCCTTCTCCTCCAATTATCTGATAAATCTCATACCTATTGGCAATCTTATCACCTACCTGCCATCTTCCCGGAGAAGAGTCATTTTTTTTGCCGCCTGAATCCTTTTTCCAAAAGTTTCTTAAAAACGACATTGGTTACCTTTCAAGGGGACAGTCCCCAAATGGGGACTGTCCCTATTGGGGGACTGTCCCCTTCGTCTTCGTTTGTTTGATTATACCAAAATAGTTATCAGACACATAACTGAACCTTAATTAATTCGGGTTACCTGCCGGTAGATGGTATACATAGCTCAATTCCATAATATTATTCTGCTTATTTGGCACTTAGCAAAATTTTCCTTGAGGCATGGTTGGGGCCTTCTAGTTCTTCTTGTTTAACCCCTAACAATAAAGGCAAGTTTAGAACAGGTTGCATGTTTATTATAACCGGAATAAATCCGTCAATATCCTGCCGCATCATCTCAATTTGTTCGGAAGTAAAATCAAAACTAAAACAAGCTGGATTGCTAGCATCTTCTAAACAGTCAACACCGTTCTTTCCGCGAACCTCAAAATCCATTTGTGATGAATCAAGGGCAATACCACCAACCTTGGAGCTGTCTTCTTCCACTGCAGGGAATTGGTTATTAGAAGAATCTGCGAGTTCAAAACCTTCCGGCAAGCCCTTTTTCGTAAATATAAAAATATCCTCCTCAGGTCCGGTCTCTTTGATAAAGTCCGTAAAAGGATAATCAACAAGCCCTTTTGTTAACTGTCCGGTATAATTGAATCCCACATTGCTGAGAGCCTGTTTGATCACTGCAACTTTCTCAGGCACCCTGCGCTCTTTATGATTCAATCTAAGCAAAATAATTCCATTAGAAGAACTTAATATATTTGCTTCTTCTGCAACTTCTTGAATATCTTCAAGCTGCGGCGCATTTAAAAATATGACATCATACTCATGCGCCCTTGAACCATCTTCTTTTTTCATTGATGCTAAATTCCTTGCGTACTGGACCCTATCATTACCGACCCTTTCTTTATCCTCCAGCTCAAACATAGTATATGCATTAATAGTAAATGGTTTCTCTATATTCAAAACCTTTAGATAAGATATGTCCATCGCATGAGCATATTCAACAACTTCATCAAACCCGCTATTTGCCATGATCAAATCCTGCAAAAAATTACCATTGCTTCCAAGGTCCATAAACCTAAGTCTCTGCCCCTCTTTAATTCCCAGAAATCCCCTTAAAAATTCAATGGTGCTCATATACTTGAAACCCTTGTTTTGCATAAGCCATTTAAAATCTACATTACTTGATATGCTGTTTTGCACCTTTACATCTGTTATCACATCAACTGTCTCTGCAACTTCTTCTGATGCTCTGGCATCCTTGTATTGCCTGGCCTTATCATAAATATATTGTTTTACTTCTCTCAATCCAGCCGATTCCCATTGTTCCGGGAACATTTGGTCCCTTAAATATTCAGCTGCCTCAAATGAACTATCAAATTTTTCTAAAATATCAAAGTCTACCATAAGCGCTAGCTCTTCTCCTTGAGGCCCTAGTTTGCCAATTCTAATATTTTTTGGCCAAAAATCATAGAAAGCCATCTTAGCCTCAAGCATTCGGTCCACCAATTCTTTTATCAATGCAACAGCTTTTTCTTTATCTCCTTCAGCTATATTATCTGCATCATAACCTTCAAGATAGCGTACTTGAAAGAAGTCCTGATAATGAATCACTCCTTTTGATACAACTTCAAATCTCCCCTTCTTTATTACCTCGGGGATAACTTTCGCTTTGTGCGCTTCAGCAAAATTATTTAAAGGTTGGTCTAAAACTTTATTACTGAACCTGTGTTTAAGCAAACGCAAAATGATCCCATATTCACGAGCAATGTAAATAAAGTTATTTCCGTTTCCCTTAACCTCCATTAATTCAAATTTAATACGATGACCTGTTGAAGGGTCCACATAGGAAAGATCCTGATTAGATTGATCAAACTGAAAACCTTTATCATCAAGGATAGGAATAATTTTTCCATCTATTTGAGAGTGATAACTTTCAGCAGTTATCACCATAGTAGTTTCAACATTCAGGGCAACAGAATTTAACATAGCTTTGTCAACTTTTCCTCCTTCACTACTGGAGCCATCTCTCAATTTCGCCTGATACCATTCACCCAGAACTTTTCCCAGTTCAGCCATTTCCTTTCTATTTTCAACCTGATCAACCATTTCTTTTAATATATACCATGACAATCCCGTCATTATTTCCGGTTCGAGCATTTCCATTTCTTCAAACTCTTCAAATTCCTGTTCAATTTTAGCCAAACCATCTCCGTTAAAACTATCATAAGTGCGTTCTCGTGCCTCATATAAGAATTCCATATACTGGATATCTGCCGGCTTTGGCTGGGCAAAAACCGGCGCTTTGCCTCTCTGATCAAGAAAAACCCGTTCTAAAGCTGAGACATCTTTCGATATAGAATATTCTGCAAATAATCTTTTTATCTCATCTTTAGATGCAGCTTGCTTCAACATCTCAAAAGCATTATCGATCTGTACGCTTTGGATCTGCAAATATACTATATGCTCGTTTAATGCATTCTTTGCATCCTCTATTTCGAGAAGAAATGTCAAAGACATCTTCGGCTCGATTTTCGAGCCCAAGGCTGCTGCATACTGATATATACCCGCTCTATCAATATTTTTAAGCGATAATCTTTGAGCTTCGTTTATGGCAACTCCAGCCTTGATGTAATCATCCTGATCTTGATCACTCATTGAAAGCACTATATTGGGATCAACTGACCTGAACATGTTCATTTTGCGATAAACACTTTTTTCTAAATTCATCGCAAAAACATAAATATCTAAATACTGATCGATTTCCTTTCTCATCCCTGACAGCATTGAATTATCTTTGCCTGGATCTTTTGCTGTTGTTACAATTGAATGCAAAGCAGATGATAGATCACCAATGACCTTTGTATTACCGGATGCTTTTAAATTTGGAAGAAGCTGGACCCTGGCAATATATTTTCCCGGGTCGCTATCGCTTTTCATCAAACCTGCAAGCATTGATTTATCAGTTGTTGTCTCTAATCCTTTTGCATCAAGCCTAGTTCCTCCGGAAAAATACTTGCGCGGAATTACGTTCTGCGTTACAGGGTCATATTCCTCTTTTATATAGTTATAAACACCTACTTTAAATGCTTCTAAATAGTCATCATAAATATCGTTGATAACACGCTCATCTTTGTGGTCAACACCATTTATTTTTCCATTATCTGCATATACCTGATTCAATAGCGTATTCTTCAATTTCTTCTTGTACCAGGCCGCTAATATGAACGATGAATATATCTGACGTAATTTTGCAAAATGCTCTCCTTCATTAACTTCCTTTTCAATTGCCGGCAATATGATTTCCCGGATCATATCCGTTGATATTTTAGAATTCTCATTTAAACCTTCTGCTTCTCTATCATTCGATCCCTGCGCTGTGGACTTATAATCTTCCTTAAGCATAACCTTCAACTTTGATTCGACAACATATGCAATCCCGTCACCTTCATAAACAATTGCTTTTTTAGGTACTATCCATACCTTATTAAACACTTCCGTCTGGATTTCCTTGTCTCTGTATTCTTCCTGAACGCGATCATACACTTTTTCCCAGAAAAGCGCTCCAAGTTCATCTTCGGGATACATTAAGGACGCAGTAAGCTGCTTTAAAATATAATCCTGAGCAAGCAGATCGCGGCCCATTTCAGTCTGTCCAAAGTCATGAGGAACGATTCGGTCTGATTCCTGTGGAGATAAATTTACCCACATTTCATCCTCAGGTATAGTTAATGATGCAAGAAAATACCGTATTATCTTGGAAGATTCATCTTCCAGCATTTCACCTTCAAGCTCAGAATCTCCGGCATCAATTATAAAATCGAACTGAAATGGGTTTTCAGGATGGACCTTGATGCCTTTTATTAATGCAGGGGCAAATGCAGGGCTAAGAGTTACCATCTGGCCAGGCAATACAGGCATAAATTGGGCCATAGCCAGGGGAATTCCAAGTGATGTAAAAAAGAAACTGATCACTATTATTATAGCTATATAATTTCTTAATGGTTTGTTCAAATTTAAGCCTATGTTGCTTATTTAAATACTATTAATGATAAATATATAACATATATTAATTATATTAAAAAGGGCAGGAGGTAATTCTAAAGGGGTTTTAATAATAGTGACAGTGATTATTATTAGAAATAGTTAATCTGTAAATCTATGCAATTAAAAGCTTTCCGTAGTACTATTTATTCAGGAATAATTCTCCTGTTAACATTTCATAAGCCTGAATATATTTCTCACGTGTTTTCTTCACTATTTCATCTGGCAAAACAGGCCCTGGATATGTTTTAGCCCAATCAAGCGTTTCTAAATAATCACGCACAAATTGTTTGTCAAAACTTGGCTGCGATCTTCCTGGAGAATAAGTTTCCACAGGCCAAAAACGTGATGAATCCGGAGTAAGCACTTCATCAATAAGAATAAAAGTGGTCCCTTCATCTATTGAACCGAATTCAAATTTTGTATCGGCAATAATGATTCCCTTTGATTCGGCATATTCACTTGCCTTTTTATAAATAGCAAGACTTGCGTCCTTCAACCTTTTTACTAGGTCTTTCCCAATAGCTTTTTCAACATATTCCTGAGAAACATTAATATCATGACCTTCATCTTCTTTTGTTGAAGGAGTAAAGATCGGACAAGGAAGCCTGTCCGATTCGCGTAACCCTGCAGGCAATTTAATGCCACTTACTGTTTGCTTTTCTTTATATTCTGTCCACGCTGAACCGGACAAATATCCTCTCACTACACACTCAAAAGGTATTGGTTTTGCCTTTTTTACCAACATTGACCGACCCTCTAATTCTTTTTTGTAGCCAGACAACTCTACGGGCAATTCATCAAAATTAGCTGTGATCAGATGATTAGGGATAATGTCTTTTACGAATTCAAACCAAAATAAAGACAATTTTGTCAGAATCTCTCCCTTATTCGTAATAGGAGTCGGTAGAACAACATCAAAACAAGAAATCCTATCTGATGCAATCATAAGAAATTTATCGTGAACAGTATAAATTTCCCGAACCTTTCCTTTTTTAAAAAATTTAACACCTGGAACATCTAACAGGCCATAATGCTTTCTGTCCATACATCCTCCATCCTATAAGGTTAGTGACTAGCCTTCCCTATCAGCCTATTTATAATTTATAATTTTAATATTACTAGAAACGTAAACCATCAAATAGCTCCCATACGCCCAGACACTTACCGTAATAGGAATTAAAGATACAGTTCGTGCCAGAAATCATTCTAGCAAATTTTATCGGATTATTTAAAACAAATCGGAACAAAATCCTCATGTTTTTTTCCATCAACTTTTTGTCGTAATGGCATTAGTCTTTTAGAGCAATTCATCCTGTCTTCATATATATACAATTGATATCTTTTATCAAAATCTTTACTTGAATAGATCTCCACCTTTGAAAAATGCTTCATATATTTCTTAAAATAATCAATACCAGAGCATCTCACATGATTCTCTTCATTAGGATTAGCTTCTGGGTATTCAACTGTTTTTTGACCAATAATTGGAACAGGAAGTATGGCGAACCCCCCTTTCTTCAGGATTCTTTTTATTTCTTCTAAAGCCAATTCATCCTCTTTAATATGTTCTAAAACATGCGAAGCATAAACAATATCAAAAGAATCTGACTGAAATGATAAATGTGTCAGATCTTCTTGGCAATCGACATTGGGATTATTTAAATCAGCCGATAAGTATTCACCGAATAATCTTCTAAATTCATATTCAAAACATTCTTCAGGCGCAAAATGAAGTATTTTCATCTTGTCCATTTCCAATGTCATGGTTATTTTTTTAAAAACAAGGTATTGTAGGCGATTGCGTTCATAGGATCGACACATGGGGCAACGGACATCTTTTCGTTTTCCTGCAGACAAAACAACGTCCAGAAAAGGGCCATTATAAGCACAAATTGGACAGCAATAACACGTTTTGTTTTTCAATAAAGCATAAATTTTAGCTAGCAGTCTATGCCTTAATATTTTAGAAGATATGGATTGCTCAATTTTTTTGAAATTACGGGTAATCATGTCAACAACAATTAATAAGTTTATAATTCAAATAACGCTAAATCATATTAACATACACGTTATTCAAATGATAAATTAAATTAACAAATAACCAGCTGTTGTCTACAGTTTTCTAACAGCCTTTCCATTGTCATACAGAACTTTATTTTTTAGCGAGCCATCAGTATTATAAAATGTTCAGACCCCCTCTTCTTTACCATCGATCATAGGGCATTCCAGATCAAGATTTTCGTTCTCAAAATATGACCGCTTAAAGCCCTGAGCCTTATTCTTAACATAATCAACCTCAGCCGCTTTGCCGATCACTGCGACCCGATGATCCGGATGCCATTTTATCTTATCGTAGTTCATATCATTTTCGATCAGCGTATAAAGCTCAACAAGCCTTCGATTATCCTTTTTAAGATCACCTCCCATAAATTCATCAAATGTTTCGGCATACCCCATCGCTTTTAAAAAACTCATTCCGGACCTGTGAATAGGTTTTCTAACACCATCAAATTCCCAATAAAAAGAATAGGGGTCAGCGCCCTAAGCAGGGCGCTGACCCCTATTCTTTGCTCTCTATTCTTTCTATTTTTTATTTATTTAAACCCTGTACACCATAAATCTTAAGCAAATCGTTTATATTTGTGGTTTTCAAGTCTATCCCGCCAGGTTCTCCTAGTGGCAGGAGTATAATTTTCTTGCCTGCTAATGCTTCAGCCATCTTCATCTTGACCATAGTCTTTCCACCTGAGCTGTTCAAAGCTTCAATCATTTTCTCAATACCTTTTGCCTGCGCGATCCCTTCAGACTCAATGGCTTTTGCTATCATTGATTGCTGCTCATAATAAGCATCAGCGCTGATCTTGGCCTTGACGAATTCTCCATCAATATCTGCGATCATCTTGTTGACTTCTCCGGACGCCTGCTGAATCTTCTGCAGGTATTCTTCAACGGTTGCTTTGGTCTCCGATTTAAACCTTTCAACCATCTGGTCAGCAATTTTCTTTTCTTCAATTGCCTTTTGGTAGGCAGCATTAAATCGGTAATCTTTAGGAAGCACGCTTTCTACAATAACACCATATTGATTAAGGATGGTATTTAAAGTTATTTTTGCTGCTTCGGCTTTTTCCGTTCTTTTGGTTGCAATATAAAAATCCTCTGTTTTCAAAGCACCAAATTGCTCTCTGGTAACATTTCTGCTTATCGGACGAACCAATCTTTCCTCGAGCTCCTGGTTGCTTTGGGCTACATTCATTATTATATCCTGAGCTTTATTTGGTTCAATGCGGTATGAGATAATAACATCCAAAGCGATATCATTACCATCTATGGTTTTAAAGATCAAATCATCCTTTCCAGTTCTTGCTCCATGCCTAGATGTAGTCATTTCAATGTTTTGTAATTTAGTATCAAAAACATACCAGGCGTTTATTATCGGAGGAAAAAAATAAGTTGCTCCTGGTGCGTAAACTTTGTTCATTACTCCTTTTTTAGCAAAAGGCGACCACTTGATTATTCTGACACCTACTTCCGTAGATCTAGTTTGATGCGGGAAAAAAGCAAAGAACATAAGAACAAGTATTATTCCTGGGCTCAATATATTAGCAAGTCGTGTTTTCATTGTTGCTCCTTTTCTTGCTCGACTCCGAAAAGCCTTAAAGAGTTTTCAAGATCTAATGGATTAATCCCATATTGTCCGCTTGACGGCAGCATGATTACCTCTATTCCTTTATAAACTTCCGCCATTTTAAGGCCGACTAATTTATCAGAACCTTTATTTTGATATGCCATATTGATAAGCTCCGTCTTTCTGGCATCCGCAAGATTTACCATCAAGTCTGCTTCAGCTGTCTTACTTCGGACATAAAGGTCCTTTTCAGCGTTTTTCTTCATAACATAAGCTTTCCCTTGCTCTAGCGTAACCTTAATATTCGCTTCCCCTTCCTGCCTTGCCTTTTTTACCAAAGCTTCTTCAGTGGAAGCCTTTGCCTTTGACTGGTTAGTAAATACAAGCTGGTCTTTTAGCTTCTTTTCTTCTATGTTGCGCTGAAGTTCTGCACTATATCTGAAATACCGCACTAATATGTGTCCAACAACGATGCCTTTGGGATTGAGCTCCTTATTTAACAATACTAAAGCATTATTAGCTTTCTTCTCTCGTAATGGAGAGTTATAAAATTCTTCAGTAGTCATCTCGCCTAAGGCTTCTTTAAGTTTGGGCTCAGCTTTAGGGATAATTGCATTGTCTTCAAAAAGCCTCCCCGGACCGATGGTAGTAATTACTTTATACGGATCCGTAATTTGATAAAGAATTGTAACATCCACATCCACAAAGAACCCATCGGATGTCTGAATATGCGCGGCTTTTTCCCTTCGGGCTCCTCTAGATGCGGATTCTGTATAATTTGTCAGCTCAAGAACTTGTATATCCCGAGGGAAGCGGTGCATAACTTCTATACCCATTGGCATAAGAAAATGCAGTCCAGTTTCATAAACTACTGACTGGATACCGGTTTTAAAACCAATATTGACCTGTTTGATGCCAAACTCATTAGGCTTTACATATACAAAACAATTTGAGACCATAATTAAAAGCATGATCATAAACAACAGAGGAAGAAACATTGTCCTAATGAAATTATTTATGTCTCGAAAAAGACTGGTAGGAAAGTTTTCCGGATTGAAAAGCTGATGGTATTTATCATCTTGATGCATTTATTTCCTCCTCATTACTAATTGTCGGCAAAATCTTATAATATTTGATTATATATAAATCTATACTTTATGCAACTAAAATAGCCATTAGCATGTTGTGCGACAATAAATAGGTGACTTTTAGGACTTCAAAATAAAAATGACCAATCCTTAATGACCTAAACTTAAATTATTTGATCTCAGTATCTCGATGATTTGAGCATTCTAAATTAAGATTTATTTGGGATTTTCCTGCCTGCCGGTAGGCAGGGGGATCGTGATTTATGTTTTTGTCATCCAATGTTTTTATGGTTTCATATTTACAACAAACAAATCTTTAAATAAATTCTGCCGACGCCTACGGGATTATTTAAGGGGTGCGGATAGGCAGATTTACCCGACCGGCTAACTTTCGCCAGTTTTACCCAAGACTATTTCTCCCGTTCCATTTACCAATGAATTCGGCGGTACAGCTTTTTTGAACACATACTGACATAATTATTAAAAATTAACTATTTGTTAACTTTCAAGGACTATCTTGGTAATGACTTTAGCGCTGTTTTCATCAAGCTGATATGTAATAGTGACTTTATCACCATTTTTTATTTCGGTTGCTGTTATCACTTGCTCATTTTTGTAAATTTCCACTGTTTCGGAAAGATCAAAAATAGCTGTTGTCGCAGATTCCAGATCATCAAGCTGATATTCAATACCAATTTGCTGTTCTTGTAAATCAACAGATACAACTACGCCTGAAAGCTCCATCAAAACGATCTCAGGGGTTTCAGTCACAGTCTCATCCTGTGAAAATACGGCCAATGGGCTAACAATAAGACTGGCCACAAAAACTAAACATATGAATATATTTTTCATCGAAATTATCTCCTTTTTAAAGAATTTTTGATAAAAGTGTACGACATTACGAACATCCACAAGCCCCTGATTTTTGATCAGTTTTTTTTGATACCTGAAAATCAGGCTTCTTTTGAGCCTGAGCAAAAGGCTTTTTTTGTTCAACTGTTTTTTTCTTATCAGCAGATTGACCTTTTTTTTGATCATTGTTCATTTTTTCACCTCCTTTCATTTTTAATATACAATTATACTAATCACAAAACCCCCTAAGATACACCTCTCTTATAAATTTTTATTGGAATAAAATTATACTATGGAACAACAGCGAATACGCCGTTTGCTCAGGTAGGACATTATGACAAGTCCTGCATCATAAATATAAACAAAAATATTATAATAATGATTACTTTGGTCTGGCATAAAAAAACAATTGCTTGAAAATTGCAGTCTCCAAGAACTTTTATAAAATTGGTATATTATACCACTAAATTTTAAAATCAACACTATTTTAACTATAAATCTTTTGCAATCGGGTAGGGGTCAGCGCTGACCCCTATTCTTGTAAATCAATGCAATTAAATGCTTTTTGAGTTCTGATACTAAAATACCCTATTCCCCTAACATTATTTCCATCTTCTCTGTTGCCTCATTAAAAGAAACCATAAAATGATTCCCGGGGGCAGGTATATAGCCCTGAAAATTCACGATCCAGTTTTTATCGGAAGCCTCATATTTTATATAATCAATAAAATATTCATCAATTGCTTCATTTTTTTCTGAAGCAAATTCCTTTGATATCCTTATTATTTCTTCAATTTCAAATTTTGGTTTAACCGTATAACCTCCTTCCTCAGAATAAGTATTAACAGCAACCAAAATTAAGGATAAGAACAGAACAACTATACTCTTTTTAAACATATTTCCTCCTCTGTAAGAATAGGGTGCTGAACACTATTCTTATATATTATTCTCACTCCACTTTTGGAAAATTATCAATTTGCCTATTTTATGCGTATGATCATATTTTTTTAAAGCGTAATGCTCTTTTAGAATTCTTTCTACATACTCGTGATTAATGATCCCGCTTTTCTTTACCCTGCTGCCATCAAGGATGCCATAGACATATTCCCTTGCCACAGGCGATAGCATCCATTCATATAAAGGAAAGTCAGAACCGGATTTCCATCCTGGGAAAGTGTATTCTTCTCCAAGTATGCGTGACAGAGATTTTCGGAAAATTAGTTTTGTCCCATTTACGCCAACATCTTTAAATTTCATGTCTCCGGGAATATTGCCTGAGTACTCAACGAAACTATTTTGTAGATACGGGTAATTTACCTGAAATGAATACAGCCTTGAAGCCACATCTGTAATGGCGATCTTATTATGCAGTATAAAATTTCTATAGTCCATCCGCAGTATCTTGTTAAAAATACTTGGCACTGCTGACTTCTTTTGCAAAAAGAAACTGGTGTCAGGGGTATCGTGATAACATTCTGTATAAACATTATATAAATCCACGCCAGCCATAACTTTTGCGTAATCACCGGTAAAAAGCACCTGTCTAAGCGCAGCCTCGCTTCTGTGCTCGCAATGCCAGCCCCAGCCCCGCCAAAAAAGCATATTGTAGTAATTTGTCATTATCGACTCTGTCAAGCTGACCGCGTTATGATCAGGAAGATTCTGTATTAGCTTGTCCGCATCATAGCCGTATTTTTGCATATTCATCATGCCTAACTGCTCTTCAGATCCATCACCGCTAAAAACTATATCACTATACCGGGATATTAATTTCATTATCATGAAGGAGTTGAGCTCAGGCAAAGATACTAATCTCTCAGTACTATTTAAAACATCATCAAGCTCAGCAATGAATTTCTGCGGATAAAAGTCTATCTCCCGGTGCTTGGCGCCATATTTTTTTGACTGTTGGGAAGCTTCTTCCCAATCTTTCTTTTTGTTTTTGTTGACCGTATCAAGAAATTTAATGGTGTAGGTCTTGGCAGAAATCCCGAATTTGACGGCAAAAGCCAAAATAGCCTGCGTATCAAGACCTCCCGAAAAGGCTATCCCAATATTTTTGTGCACTTTAAATATAGAACCAAATAACTTCTCTATCACCTGATAATAATCATTTATCACCTGATCATCTGTCTTACCGAACAGACTATCAGCTATAGATTTTGATTTTAATATTTTCTTTTTTATAGAGCCTTTACTAGCTACCAATAGCTCACCGGGCCTTAGATCGTATACGTTCTTAAATTCAGTATCATCCCCAAGGCTCATGCCATCTGTCATAAAAAAACTATATAATCTAAACGGGTTGATCTCTCTTTTTATCCTGGGCTGTTTCATCAACATCTTTAGATATGAGCTAAACAATACAAGATCATTATCAACATAATAAAACAAAGGTTTTAGGCCTGAGCGGCTTCGATATAAAAAGCTTTGAACGGATTTCTCATCACGAATAAAAAACGAAAAATCACCATCCAGCTCCGCTATGTTGTTTAAATAAGAGTTTTTATAAAGCTCTGCGACCAAACTGGCATTGGTAGGATGTTTGATATGGGCATCATCTTTGATATATTGACGTTTTATTTCTTCCAGGTTATATAACGTACCCTCAAAAACGACTTTTATCCCATTTAGCTCATTGCTGCACGAGATCATTTTTTGACGGCTATCGATCCTTGCGTCAGAGCATACAGCAATTCCTCCGGAACCATTATCAAGCCTTAATGATTCCATATTGCCAGGATTATCAGCAAAGGATAACTCACTATTTTTGCTTGGATTGAAATTGATCTTGCCGATGTAATAATACATATTAAAAAATAAGGCTCCGTCCCTTGTTATTAAACATCACTTACATACCTTTAGCCTTAATGGTATTGAGACAGCGAGCAATGCCACCAGATAATTCCAGAAAGGTACATCGCACATAAGGATCCGCTTGATATACTCATTCATGCCCCATCCATCAGGTTCAGTGGTCCTAACAATCAGGTGAGCCAAAACCATCAAAACAACACAGCCAAGCATCAAAGCACCACCCCGTCCGACCCACCTTTGATCTTTTGCCCCAACAGCTTTAATGGTACTTTCGCGGGCCAGCAAAAATACCATAGGAACGTAAACAAATATGGCTAATACAGTAAATGGTATATCATTGTCCCAAAGCAATTTTGGAAACGCGCTCGCAAGGGCAAGTGAACCCCACGGTGCAATAACAAGGAACAGATACCTCCCGATATTTTTCTTTTGAAAAAGCATGTAGGCGGTCATACCCAAAACCACAGCTATCAAGATATTGGCTAACGGCATACGCATCGCATTTCCCGGAAAATCATAATTACTCACCCGGATATAGGCAAGAACCCCTATGGATATTAACCCGGCCAACGCTGCCGAATACATTCCTGTTATTTTAAGCCAGAGGGAATCCCTTCCTTCTTTTTCATTGAATATCATCAGGCAGCTCCTTTTCTTTAGAATAGGGTTCAGCGCCATATTTACAAAATTTTAACTTTTTAATAATACACCTACAACAAAGTCGTTGCAAGTAATTAACAAACAACATCTTAGGATAAAAACTCCCCTCTGCATACCGGCAGGCAGACAAACGAACAGTTTTAGAACTTTATTTAGAATGAAACGAATACGTATGTTTAGCTAAATAGGTCGCTAACATCTATTATTACCTATTATTTAATTGCTTATATATACCCATAATGTTATAGTAATCAAAAAATTAAAGCAATGACTACCCATAAGAACAACATCTCTTTTGTCTTTGTACACATTGTGATTTTTATATGTGGTAGCGTATTGATGTCACTGGAATTTTCCGGCAGCAGAGTGCTCGCTCCATATTTCGGAAGCTCTATCTTTGTTTGGGCCAGCCTGATAAGTGTCCTTCTGATAGCACTTGCCTGCGGCAATTATTGGGGTGGCAACCTGGCAGACCAATCACCCTCATTTACTTTATGGGGCACAATCATTGGATTATCCGGGATATTTGTTCTTATTATCCCATTAATGTGCGGGCCAATATGCAGATTTATCACGCATTTCATTACCGACGATCGTATTGGATCATTAATGGCTACCTGCTGTCTTTTTTTCCTCCCAAGCTTACTGCTGGGAATGGTCTCTCCGTTTGCCATAAAATTTAGCCTCCCTAATGTAGCTATAGCAGGAAACGTATCCGGAAAACTTTATGCGGTATCAGCAATAGGCAACGTTTTTGGCACATTATTTACTGCTTTTTATCTTATTACAAAGCTGGGGATCTTCGCTATCTTTACCACTCTTGGATTGATCCTGATCGTCACTGCAATAGCTATTATTTGTTCAAAAGGAACACGTGCTCATTTTATGTTTTCTATTGCTTTGGCAATTATTTCTCTAATACTGGCCGCTTCACCTGCACCCGCCTTAGTTTCTTTCAAAGATGATGTTGCTGTCCGCTTAGAGAAAGATTCGTTTTACCACCATATTATGATTGTAGACTTTTTGGATAAAAACATCCGAAATTTGCATTTTGATAGGGGTGATCAGACATCAATTTCTTTATCTGGAAACCACGAATCATATAATAGTTACACAAACATGCTTCATTTGCCATTAGTCTTTGCTCCGAATTTCAAAAATGCCCTTTTTATCGGGGCAGGAGGAGCGGTCGTCCCAAGAAATTATTCTAATGACTACCCTAATATTGATATTGATCTTGTTGAAATTGATCCAATAGTGGGCAAGATAAGCACTGATTATTTTTTCCTCAATCCAAATGAACATCTTAAATTAATTATTGCTGACGGGCGCAGGCTCGTACAAAATACGGACAAAATATATGATATTGTTGTTCTTGATGCCTATTTTACAAAAAGCCAAATCCCCTTTCATCTTCTGACAAAGAATTTTTTTGAAGAGCTACATTTAAAAATTAGTCCTGATGGCGTGCTCGCTATAAACCTAGGAGGCGCTGTGGCAGGAAAAGGCAGCACATTGTTTTTGGCCGTCTATAGAACTTTAGCTTCTGTCTTTAACAATTTATATGTTTTTCCGGATATTAACAATAATATCCTTGTTGATTTAAGCCAGTCTCGCAATATTATAATTATTGCTTCGAAATCAAAAGAAAGGTTCTCCCAGCAACATTTATCTGAAAAAATGAAAGCTTTATCAGAATCAGGAATAGTCAAAATTTCAAACTTTGATTACTATGCCCAAACTTTACTAGAGATTAATCCTTCCTCGCTAAGCAAAGCGGTCCTATTGACTGATGATTATGCTCCTGTTGAGCATCTAATGCAAAACCACTAAGAATAAGAGTTAGCGGCCTATATTTCCCTATTCTTCCTATTCTTGGCAATTAATTTTATTCCTGAGAATTATATTTTGCTAATTCTTGCAAAAAGAGATTAACTGGTTCAGTTATATTAAAATACAAAATGATTATTTTGCCGGAAGAAAGCAACATAATCTCTCGTTTCTCAGTCCATTGAACATTATCGTTTTGTACTAATTTATGGCCAACAAGTTCCCAATCTAACCCTACTTCACCATATAAATTATTAACGTAATCAACCCATTGACCGATGCTTTTACGATATTCAGCAATAACTTCTTCTTTGGACTTACATTGTTCATAATTGCTTACATTTTTTAATACTATTGAGTTATCTAAAACACTTAAATCATTTTCTGCATAACTTAGGTTTACCATAAGTAATAAAGCTAATATCAAGAACATTGTTTTTTTCATTTTTTTCCCAAATTTTGTCATACACATTCCTTATCCTTAAGGCTTTTGTCTGATAATTATTCTTTCATAAGCTTATATACATGTTCACCTGACGGATCAAGTGAATTTAACAACATTTTGATCTGGGGTTCGTTGGGATATTTTGCTTGAAACTTAAGAAAATATTCCTTGGCTTCATCAGTTTTTCCCATCTGTAGATACGCTAAACCGATCATGTTAAGCGCGACATCCAAGCCGGCATCGGCAGCAATTTGAAGATGTTCTATAGAAGCGTCAAATTCACCTCTCCCGGATAAATGCTGCCCGTAAAACAGATTGCCTTGAGCATGATCAGGTTCCAATTTGAACAGTTGACCAAAATATTCATCGGTCTTTTCTTTGCTTCCAGTCATATCAAGATTGAACGCAAATGTGTTCGCCTGACCGAGCCTAAACAAGAGTTCTTGTTCAAGACCTTCTTCCTTCAGCATTTGCTCTAATAGAACAATGACATTCTCTAAATCTTTTTCTAAATTTTCTCTTTGAACTTGAGAATCAAATTCCGGCGGATAATTTCGCGCATGCTGAAAAGCATCCTGAAGAATGATGTCTATCTGCTGAAATTGCTCGTTTGCAAAAACAATGCCCTGCAATACATTCACAACTATTAGTGATAACAAGACAGAGCCGATAGTTTTTATTAAAGCACATTTTGATTTTATTTTAACCATACAGATCCCCTCTCTCATATAAAATGTCAGGCACTTACCTGGTCCTTATCGTTAGATCTGTTCAAGCGCTTCCTTTTTTGAAGAAAATATTTTGAACAAGGTATCCACTTTAGACACCTCAAAAATACCTTTTACCTTGCCTGATACACTTGAAATATATATATTACCGTCTATTTCATTCATTTTTTTCCGCATCTCTATAAAAGTCGCAAGACATGAACTATCTATATAATTAGATCCTGAAAGGTCTACAAGTAATTTCTTAACACCATCTTTAACCAATTGTTTAAGAACCGCTCTCAATTCTTGTGAATTATCCATATTAACATCTCCTTCAACATCTAGAACTTTAATGCCATTAATGTCTGATTGCCTAATCTTCATTAGATCCCCCTTTATTTATTTCTTAAAATATTTTCTTATAAACAGGCATTTAGTGTTGTTGTCATACTTGGCTTCATCCATAAATTTTTTTATCAGAAAAACACCGCGGCCATTAGTCTTCTCTAAATTCTCTTCTTTTGTCGGGTCTGGACAGTTCTCAAAATCAAAGCCATCCCCTTCATCACAAATAAATATCCCAACACTGTTTTCATACAAAACAACCTCAACGTTTACCTTCAATTCACGATTAAAACAATTTCCATGCTTGACTGCATTAATAAAAGCTTCTTCAAAACATAATTTGATATCAATTATATCTCCTGAATCTATCGCTTGCGGACTTATTTCATCAACGATCTTCTGGCTAGCATGATTAACATAATTTAAATCTGATGGAAAAACGTATTTTGACATATATACCGGTATTCAATTGGTTATTAATTTAAATTACAAATTTATTTCCCTTTATCAAATTTTTGACCCTGTCTCATTTGACTGGGTTAAAAATGGATTCCACTAATGACATATTTCACGATCACTTATATCAAAACTCTTATAGGTCTTCTTGGATGCAAACAATTAATCCATAAAACATTTAAGAAAAAGCCTTGCAGCGTTCTGATACTAGTTATTCTACCCACCAAATGAAAAAATACGGTACGTGCCATCTGTTTTTCTTTTATCTCAAGAAGCACTTTCCGCCATAGATCCCTTTTCATCATTACCTTTTTTCTCTTCATGATGTAAATAGGACAGAAATCACAAACAAAGTTACAGCAATTCGTAAGCTCAATGAGAACAATGCTCCATAAATTGTTAACTTTACGAAGATTACTATTTTTCATTTTTTTTAAAAATAGTGTGTCGAGCCTCGGCTTAGGATAAACAGATCAAGTCGAGGCTTGACCACATTTACCCAGGATAATAGGAAACATAGATCTTTACTTGTTTCTTTTTTTATTTCTTCAGTATCATTTTAACAGCTTGCTCAAGTGCGGGGTTAAAACGCTCAGGTGCTTTTAGCATCAAAAAATGATCCAGTCCGTCCAACTCGATCAGTTCAAAGTCCTTTATATGCCGTCTGTTCGCTTCCACATCTGTTGGCCAAAGATCGGCGTTCACAGCTACTACCGGAAGGTCCAATCCATCAAACAACCTTGCCACATCACCTGTCAGATACCCGCCTAATGACCCGTTTATTGCACTGAGCGCAACCCCTGGATCAGCCAAAGACATATCAGAGATCACCCATTCATTGACCGGCGAGTTGTCAGAACGCAACATACTTAAAACGAAGCCTCTGACACCTTCCTTGAAATCTTCTTTGAATGGCGTAGTCATCTCCTTTAACTGTTCTTCCCCCAGAGGATATTCCACGTTCTGAAGGTCATCAACCGCGACCAATCCAATAGCCTTCTCTGGCATCAAGCGGGCCGCCTCTGCTATCACAAGGGCACCCATAGAATGACCGATCAAGATCACCTTCTCTGATCCGATACTCTCGACAACAGCATTCACATCCTGACCAAAAGCTTCCATAGTGTAATTCTCACGATCACTCATAGAACGACCATGCCCAGCCAGGTCGATCAGAACCACGTGATACTTCTCCTTGAAATACTCGACCTGCTCTCTCCAGTAGCTCGCGTCACAACTCCATCCGTGAACGAACACAAGTACCGGTCCCTCCTGCCCGTGCTCGTAATAATTGATAGCTGTGCCATCAGCAGAGGTCGCAATTTTGACCGTCTCAATGTTCTGATAAAAAACGGTCTGTGCAAGAACAGGCGAAAGCCCAAGCCCACCCATCAAAAGCATTATAAAAAGTGATAAACTAAAGATCCTGCGTTGTTCCATATGCTCTCCATCGTTTGTTAAAACATAGGACAGACACTTGCGTCCCTATTTCCAAAATTTTCATTTCCTCATGATACATCAATAAAAAAGGCGCTGCAACTATATATTAATAATTACATCGCCTTATGACACAATTAACTCTTCCAAGCAGAATAAATGGTACCAGAATAAATTTACTTATACTAATTATTTAGAAAGGGCCGGACGTTTAAGTCCAGCCCTTTATGATTACAGCTTAAAATGACTAAAAAGTCTTTTTCCTTCTTTTAATAATAGCCATTGCTGTTGTGCCAATACCGAAAAGCAGCACTGAAGCAGGCTCTGGTACCGGGTTCGCACTAACGCTCAAATAGGGAGTATTTACTCCTGATTCAGAAGAATAAAATATGTGAAAAACTTCTCCAGGAGCATCCTTTGCCAATACAAGGGATATCTTTCCACCTTCAGCTAATTGAGCAAAAGAAGTGACATTCCAGGAATACCAGCCCTCATGACTTTCACCTGTAGCCCATGGTCCGATCTGTCTGGTAAAACCCGCAACATCGTCTTCAAAATTAGGACCTGCTGCCTCTATATTCCATTTGAGCGTATCTTCGCTCCAGCCATTTTTTGTTTCATAATAAACCATTATATTGCCGACATCAGGGTCATTATATGTCCAAACATCAGCCTTTCTATATAGATATAACCTTGCGTCTGTAATGTTGTTAAGACCTGTTAGGTCAAATTTGAGATAGGTATGTGTAAACTCTGTTCCATCGATAGCGGGAATTGCTAAATCATAATTAACAGTAGGGCCTGCCCATAAATAATCCGAATACCCGATCCATTTATTATCTTTATCAAGCCCATCACCAAAAAAGCTATCAGTGAAGGTATCTTCTACAACTGGCAAAATATAAGCGTAGCTATAAGTTTGCGCTATAAACAAAAATAACATGATCAAAATGAATATTAATTTCTTCATTTTTCTTCTCCTTGCTATAATTTCTCCAAACATATTAATAAACTGGAGCCTCATTACAAGAAACACCTTTCCTTACCTAAATTTAGCAGCATTTTTTGTGCCAACTTTTTATTCAACTTTATATTTTTTCAATATTTTTGCTAAACCCTTGCAATAGCAAAGACTTAGAAACTAACCCTGTTTTATGATTTTACAGACATAGCTTTTACTATATATATTATATGTTAATAATTATAAACAGTATGTTTATTTCGTACAACAGCATATGCAATAAATACTCCTCAAGGAAACGACTTTCGAACTTTTTTAGAAGGAAATGAAGCTTTATATTTAGTTAAATAGGGCTCCCATCCTCTATTTTCCCTATTATTCCACCCAAACACTTTTAAGATAATCATAAACTTTGCGTTTTTCTCTCTTTAAAGAATCTGCATTCTGACCCATGGCAAGAATTCCAAACCATTCTTCATAAATTCCGCCAAAATTCTTCTTTTTATCTTGCTCGGTTGGATTTTCCACCATGTACCAGCGGTCAAGCCAATCAAAGACAATTCCTCCAATAGAGGACCGAATTGCCTCGCCTTCACTTGCACCACCATGACTATTAGCAACGACATCCTCCCAATTCCCCTTAACATAATACATTTGTCTTTCTTCCGAATATCCATCAGGACCGCTTGCAGGCTTTCCAAATTCAGAAATAAAAACAGGCCTATCAAAAACCTCTTTAACAGATTTCCACAAAGTACCAAAACCAAATGCACCCCGATAAGAATTATAAGCCAACACATCGATCTCCTTAGCGTGCCTTGCATAAAACTTAAGCATATCTTGATTATCTCCTTCACAAACCACAACAGGATGATCAGTATCTAGCTCCTTGATCATTCGAGTTAGCTCTCCTATCAGAGTAGCATATGCCTCAGGCTGATCTTTAGCGTTACAATTTGACCAAGACGCAATATTATTCTCATTTCCTAAGACCCACATCAAAACATACGGCTCATCTTTATGATCTAAAACCATTGCCTTCACTGATTTTTTAATATTTTCACGATGAATTGGATTTGTATAATCAGTACCCTCTGCCCAATCTGCACCAGACCCGATAGTCCAGGACCCAACAAAATTACCCACCAATACACGAATACCATAATCGCTATAAAGCCTTCTTAAAAGTTCTTTATTAGGCGCATGATCATATTGCAAGGCAGTAGAAGCACTAGCTTTATAAATATCCCCGGCTGCATTATTCACTGAAGGTAAATGATAAAAACGAACAGTGTTTACGCCCATTTCCTTCATCAACTGGAAATCGCCAATCTCCTCGCCCGCATCATTCTTTCCGTTACCGTTAACATCCACCCATGCTTGGAACGCCACATCATTTATCCCGTCATTATCATCGTCATATAACATCCAATCGCGCATTGTTGCATTGCCAGGATCTTCCCCGATCTTAACAGGGGCATAAAGCACTCCTTTAATAAAATAAGGCTTTCCACCCACAAAAAGTTCCCAATCACCGTCACTATGCTTAATAACACTTACTTTATCAAGCTGTGCATCTAAGTGATCTTTTGCAACGCATAAATCAACCATTGAAATAAAGATGCAACAGAAAAACAATATTGATACGAATTTTCTTTTCATAATATCACACCCTCTTTGATTTCATAATAGAGATCAAATCCCTATTTCCAAAAATTTATAATACAATATAATATAGCAAAGAAAAAGCCGTTGCAAGTATTTAACTCGCAACGACTGCTGGAAAATTAACTCCCTTAAGTGAACACGTTCATCAACTATCAAACGGGTATTTTTGAATAATTCATTCTGTCTTAAAAAATATAGCTTTAAGAAACGCCACTAAATGTGAGCTTCTCCATAAACTGCCGCCGCTTCCCACTTATTAACACCAGCCATAACATCTTTAAAGCACAGTTTGGCCAACTCATCAAAATTACTTTCTAAGATCCTTTGTATACGTCCTGGCTTTGAATAGAATTCACGCATGCCCCAAGACCCAAGCCGTCCCAGATCTTTAATCGATAAATACTCGGTAGGCACAACAGGGTGAAGAAAATCCCATTTGAGCATATCTAAATTATTTGGATCTATCCATCCCCTCTTAATACCATCTGCCCAAATTTGAGAGCCCGGAGGAGGCGTTAAATAACCGACCCACATAACATCTGGATCAACCTGATCAGCAAATTCAAACCTTCGTTTGATAATACTGTTTTAGTTTATTTAGTTTTCTACAAGAAGACTATCACCTGTCAAATTAATTATTTAAATTTACAGTATGATTATAAGGCTATAATCTTTTCTTTATTTTTAATTGTAAAATTCGTCGAATTGTACTTTGGACAGTCTTTTAAGTCATACGGATTCCCAGGGGCCTGGGATTTGGTAAAAACGCACACAGGACAGTTACAATCATCACTTGGACCTATTGGCTTGATTTTATTCTTTTTGTTACGCTTTTGGGTATCTTGGTTCATTTTTATCCCTTACTGGTAAAACTGTCTCACTTAAACAATATGAAAGGTTTTCTCCTAAAATTATTTCTTTGCCTGAAGCTGTTTTTGACAGTAAATGCTGTTTTCCTGCTCCTTAGTCTTTTATTATTTGTTTATTTTCTGAGTAAGCAGACAAATCATTAAGACCTTTAGATGTTAAAACAAAAAAGGGTATTTTTTTGAAATTTGCAAAACAGCTTTTTTACCTATTATCTCTTTAATTTCATTTGGCGCACAACTCCTTACAAGGTCTGCTTGACGGGATATATCTTTAATGCGCTCTAATCTCGTGTCAGCAGTGTAAACAATTAAAATTAGAAAATCCTTTTCATAATTACGATTATTTTGTTTTTTTTATTTCCTCTTCAACTTCATGAGCTCCTTCTTCATAAAATTTTTCTTCATCCGGCGAAAGCTCTTTTAAAAGCCTCAAAAATTCACCCGCATGTACTCTTTCTTCATCGGCAATATCTTTCAATACTTCAATAGCCAATTTATTATCTATGGACTCAGCTAATTGCATATAAAGCTGTATAGCCTCATATTCGGCGGATATCATAAATCTAATCGCTCGAATCAATTCTTCATTTGTAAGTTTTCTTTCTTTCGAAAGCCCCGCGAATGGTGCTCCAAAATCAGGCATGGGCAAACTCCTTTCTTTTATTTGAAATGCAATTTTTAGCTAATATGCGGTTTAATCTTTGCCACTATCGCTTCTTTAGGCATAGCTCCCACCATAGTGTCGATTCTCTTTCCACTCTTAAAAATTGATAATGTCGGTATGCTCATTACTCCATATTTAGATGCAACTTTCTGTGCTTCATCTACATTAAGCTTCCCGACAACTAATTTTCCTGAGTATTCTTTCGCAATTTCTTTAATTACCGGACCAACCAATATCTGCTTTCTTCACAACAAATTTTCCCAGTCCAAACCATTTGTGAATCTTTTTAATTGATATCATTCTATCGGGCAAAGTAAAGAGCGTTTGATAATATAACAACTTCCTAAGCCTGACTGCTTTAGCAAACTTATGTTTCTAATATCATTCATCATATATTCCGAAATATTGGTTAAATTTATTCATTCTTTTGAATTCTTTTTAATGAATAACAACGGAAACACGATGTCGCTAAAACAGCATGGTATCCAAACAGCAATAAATAAAAACAGAAAGATAACAATGTATTCAAACCAATACAACGGTTTACCAACTGCCATAATTACATGAAAAAGTGATGCCCAAGTGCTTATTAACACGTGACCGGCATGAGGAAATTTAGTTGAAGACCAGAAATATGCGATAATAATCCCTAAAATTGCCAACGGATTAACAAGCCACCATTTTTCGATAAACCCTATATGGCTTCCCCTGTTCGGCATATTCAGCAAACTTTCTCCTATATATGGGATCACCGAGTCACTGATAGTAGCGATACCCACTGAACCCACATACCCCACAATCAATAATATCCATAAATTGCATTTACCTTTTAAGCATTTACTTCCAAAATATTCACATGTATGCAATTTATACATAGCTGCAGTAACAAGAGCGCTTAAAACGACATGCAACGGATGAAGTACATAGAATATCGTGTAGGAATAGTTTGTTGGGATTTTTTGAAAAATGGCAATAAGAAAGATGCCGGAAAGAGCGCCCAAAATAGTAAAAGGCATATGAGACTGCAATTCTTTTGAGATCTGTTTTAACATAATATTTTCATCCTTATAAAATAGCTAATTTACGTACGTAAAAGTTTTTATCTTTATACCTGACTTCTTTTAATTTATCTTCTGCCAGTAACTTCCTGATAATATTCTCATCAGTTTTTGTGCGTTTTAGAAATTCCCGTACAGATTCTTCCCTTAAAGGATGTACGGACGCGATACTGAGCAGATTTTTTTCAATGTTCCCTGAGAAGAAAAATGAATCTCCTTCATATCCAATAATAGTTTCAACATTAATATTCTTTTCTTTGAATATTTGATAAGCAGTATTTATCACTTCCTCATTAGGAGACTTTACCCATTTTTCAACAGGGGGCCTGATCGGGACAGAAATAAAACTCTTTTTTGCCTTTATGCCAGCAATAAAATTAGCTGTATTTTCAATATCTTCTGCCTTATCATTTATATCTTGAACTAGCATAGTTTCTGTTAACAACTCACCTTTATATTGATTTGAAAAGGCCAAAACTCCCTGCAAGATTTTCCCGAGATTCAGAGTCGTTTGTGGATTATTAATTTTGTGCCAAATATCTTCGTTTGCAGCATCTATCTTTAATGAAACCAGATCAGCTTTACATAAATCATCCTGTACTTCTTTTTGCCAAATAAGCGATGCATTTGTAATTACTGCCACTCTTGTCCCTAATAGTTTAAGTAATTCAATATGCCTTCCAAGATTCACGTCCAACGTAGGCTCCCCGTCAGAAACAAAGGTGAGATAATCAACTGGCTCATTCTGTTCTTTCAAACTTCTTAATTTCTGATCTGTATTGTTGAATATTACTTCCGGCTCATAAAATGTCTGCCGATGGGCTTGCACATTTGAAGTTTTTCCAACCTGGCAATATACACATGAATAAGAACAATTTTTCGGTGGTATATTATTAATTCCAAGGCTCCGCCCCAAACGCCTTGATGGAACAGGGCCGAATATTATTAGTTTTGAATTTTCTTCCATAATCATTTTCTTAAACCGGCTGATGAATATATTTCTCAATCTTATCCATTATTAAGTTCATATTTGTTAAAGAACAAGATCCTTGCTCCAAGTCAATAAAAGGATGTCCGGAATCTCCTGATCTAACCACTTCCGGTTCAAAAGGGATTCTCCCCAAAAAAGAAACTTTTAAATTATCAGCAGCTTTTTCTCCACCACCAATTCCAAACAATTCAATTTCTTTTTGGCAATGAGGACACCGGAAACCGCTCATATTTTCAATAATACCAATGATCGGGATTTTTAGCTCTTTGGCAAAATGTACGCTCTTTCTTGAATCTAAAATAGCTACATCTTGAGATGTAGTAACAATAACAACGCCCGTTATGTCTGGGATTAACTGGCAAACACTTAAAGGCTCATCTCCTGTTCCAGGAGGAGCATCTATGATCAAATAATCAAGATCTCCCCAATTAACATCACACAAGAACTGTTTTATCGTTTGCATCTTCAAGGGTCCGCGCCAAATAATCGGTTTATCAGGATCTTCGATAAGCAAAGCAATGCTTATGGCTTTTAAATTTTGTATAACCTCCATAGGCTCCATGCCCAAGTGCGAACTTCCTAATCGCTTTCCTTCTATTCCCAACATTTTAGCAATATTCGGGCCGTGGATATCAACATCAAGAATCCCAGTCTTGTATCCTTTTAAAGCTAGTCCATAAGCCAGATTTACAGCGACCGTTGTCTTTCCTACTCCGCCCTTTCCACTCATAACAATGATTTTGTTCTTGATCCGGGATATATTTTCTTTTAACCTTAAATCCTGCTGAGCTTTTTGATCATCCATAATATTTGGGTTCATTTTTTCATTTCCCTTTCTTTAAATTTTTAACCAATAATCTGCTATAGCCTTATATAAAGTACTTATAGATAATATAGCGCAATGGCAGTGATCTTTAGGCAGATGTCTTAATTCTTTGATAATTCTTCCTGGTGAAATCTGTAAGACTTCTTCTATTGTTTTCCCAAAAGCTAAATGAGCCGCCATGGTTCCGCATGCATATGTAAAAAAACAACCACTTGTATCAAATTTTATATCCTGAAGAACATTTTTATTGATTGTGATATAAAACTCCATTTCATCACCACATGGCCCTTTAATTTGCGCTGCCCCATCGGGATCATTCATTCTTCCGATATATTTCTTTTCTGTTATCAATTTTATAATGTATTGAGGAATTTCATTGCTGTTTTGTGCATCAATTGGCTGTTCTTGCCGTTCTTTTGTAATTAATTCATCTAACGAAAAATTAGAGACTATAGAGAATCCCGAATTTTTAATCCTTTCATATGTTTCTAATCTTGATTCTCCTTCTGCATTTAAATATCCGTTTATAAACAATGAATTTGCAGGATAAAATGCAAAAGATTGCATATCCTTTAAATAAATTTCGCGCCCAGCAGCCAGACGTATTTCAGCTTCTGGATTCATTAATCTAAACAGACATAGGACTCTTAAACAATATTCAGATGATAAATCTGGTTTTATATCCAATGGTACTCCTTCAATCGGCATATAAAAGTTTATCGGTATAGATTCAGCCTTTAACCCTCTCAAAGAACAGGCCATGTCATAAATATCATCTATCGTTTCTCCCATTCCAACAATAATGCCTGAACACACTTGTAAATTAGCGCTATGGGCTTCCTTTAAAGTTTTAAGCCTGTCTTGATATTCATGCGTGCTACAAATATTTGAGTAGTAACGATTCGATGTGTTCAAATTATGATTCAATCTGTCAAGGCCCGCCCTCTTTAACACTTCAGCTTTTTCTTTATCCAGAAAGCCATGAGAGACACAAACCTCAATTGGATAAGTCACTTTAATTTTTTGTATCAACTTATCCAATTGCCGTACCCGCTCTAATGATATTGAACGGCCTGAAAAAACCATGCAATACCGATGCGCTCCGCTTTCATATGCTTGTTTCGCTTCATCCAAAATCTCTTCATCAGATTTCATCGCGTATTCATTAATTTGAGAATTTGAGTCTACTGATTGAGCACAGTATTTACAATTTTCTGAACATTGGCCATTCTGCACATTATTAATGACGTGAAGGGTGATTTCTCTACCAAAATATTTCTTTCTTACCTCATAAGCTGCAGTCAGTAAATCTAACAGTTCAATTTTTTCCGAAATCAATATTGCATGTGCCTCATCCTTTGTTATTGGTTCATTTGATAATGCTTTTTTTGCCAATTTAGAATAAAATTCTTTTTCCATGAATAATCCTAGTTCCCGCATCTGCAGTATGTTCTTAACCCCAAGATTTTTCCAGCAGCAGCAATTGTTATCCCGTAAAAAACAACCGGTTTTGGTTGTTCTAAAAATCTTGAAATTGTCCCATTGATTATAGTAGACCCTGTAGCAAAAACCATATCACACCACTTCAATGCATCAGCAGTATTTGACTCAGGCTCTACAACAATATTATTAAATACTTTGCCAATATTGTCCTGATCCAGATCAACAATGCGTAAACATCTTTTTTCTGATAAAACGTGAAGAAACCTAGGCTGTAATCCTATAAGCAAGACTTTTTTAGAAAAATTAATCTCATTCATTAAATGATCAGAACATTCTACCGGCTCAGCATCTTTACAATGAACCGTTTTGTCACATAATCCTAAATAACGATAAACAGCATTTAAACTGGCAATAAAACTAGCTCTTTTTTTATTTGTATTTAGTTCTAAATCAACAAGGTCCATTAACTTATATGTCTTTTGTTCAAAAGCGTCAGAAAATGCTTGTCCCTTAGCGCCCTTAAAATCAGCCTCTACTATCACCTCTCGGCCCTTGATGATCGGGTAATCATCATGCTCTGGATCGCCAATAGCTTCTTTTGCTGATAGGGCCTTGCAATGGATAACTACATGCTGATCTAATAAATTATTGCTTTGAAGCACTTCTCTAAAATTACTTTTTAGATTTAGATAAATATTGGCTTTTCCCCTGTCATCCAGCATTTTTAGTCCGTTTTAATAGATCGATCAATAATATTTTACATGCAAAAAACAATAAGAATATGCCGAAGATCTTTTTCAACATAATTGATGGCAGATTATTCGACATTGATGCCCCTAATATTGCGCCAACCATAACAGGCACGATCATTATCTTGATCTTTTGCAAGTTCAATTCTTTGTGTTCATTATGATAAAAAGTCGCCGAACAAGACATAAAAAACATTGTAGTAAGCGAAAAACATATTGCTCCATGAATATTAAAATTAAGGACAATGATAAAAAAGGGAACCATAACCAGGCCACATCCAACTCCTAGCAAAATGGATATAAAACCAGAAATAAATCCAAAGAGCATAACAATAGGCATTTTATAAGTACCAACAAATTCATTTAAATTTACACATGCCATTGTAGGCAGATCAAAAACATGAAGCATTTTAAAACTAACAATAACTAGGAATAAGGCAAAAACATATTTTAGCTCAGGCAATCTTTT